>LSQX01389620.1_pt1 | contig 118006 bp, 128 predicted proteins | sample 654561 | NCBI WGS metagenome assembly LSQX01 (sample SAMN04489861, study PRJNA283612) | anaerobic digester metagenome | isolation source: 4 biogas reactors fed with cattle manure at either 37C or 55C with and... | place: Denmark: Kongens Lyngby | collected 2014
TACGCTTGACAATTTTGCTCACTTTGCATAAAATTATTTCATAGGTTTCCAAAGGGCGGTGTATATATGTTCTTCAAAAAAAAGTCGAAAAAAACCTTAGAAGAAGTCCCTAAGAAAAAAGAAGAAGCACCTAAGAAGAAGCCCAAGGAAAAAGTCCCCAAATACGTAGAAGCCTGGGGATGGGCCGCTTCTGCTGCACGTTTCAGGGGTTTTATGTGCGTAATTCTAGGTGTATCCCTTATCATTTCGTTAGCATTAGCTGGTTTTTTATATACTTCAAAGAACGTCTACGTAGTAGGCGTAACGCCCGAAGGCGAAAGAATGGTGCTTTCCCCCGTTTCTGCGCCAGTTAACTTCGATGTCTTCACCCGCCTTTTTTTGAATTTTTATGCTAATTATGCCCCAACTACGATAGGACCTAATATCGAACAGGCGATGAAACTTGCTACGAAAGCTTTCAGGGACTCATTTAATTATGTCTTGGGATCTTCTTTTATTGAGTCCGTAGTTAAAGATAATATCGTGCAAAACGTTTCCGTTATGAAGACGGAAGTTACTTCTTTACAGGAAGGGCGTGCCTTGATAAGGGTTTATGCTACACGGTATCGTTCATTGGGAAACGAAACGCGACAAATAATTTACGACATTGAACTTCTTGCCGGGCCAATAACTTCCAGCAACCCCTATGGGTGGTATGTAAATTCCATTCGGGAGACGAATATGTGATGAAAAAGACAGCGTTAATTTTGTTATTATTGTTTGCCTGCCCAGCTTTTGCTGCCGTTCCGTCATATCCGCCCATCGAAGGGGAATTCTATCCCGTGGAAGGGCAGAAATATCCTGAAAAGGTGACGAACCCCTATTCGCAGACCAGGACCGTATCTTTTTCAGGCGATCCAATAGAAATTTATACGCAGATAAATATGGTTACGCAGATACAACTTCCATCCCCGCCGGTGATGGTTAACGTTGGCGAACCGGAAGGTTTTGTCGTCGAAGTCGTGCCAGAATTTAGGTCGATATTTATTAAGCCCGTAGAAGAAGTGAAGATGACCAATATGATCGTCACGACGGAAAATGGGATATATACCTTTATTTTGAAGGAAAACCCATACCGTCCTTGGGACATTTTAGTAAAAATAACTAACCCCTACAGAAACGTCAAAGTGGAAGACTCATACACGCTTGTGTGGACTGCCTTTTATGGGAAACGACCGGCGGAATTTCAGTTCTTGCCGCTTGACATACGAAGTCCCAATAGTTCCGACTACATATACGATCCTGTTACACAGATGGGCTGCAAAGTCGACCTTAAGCGCATTGTCTTTTTCCCACGGCAGGGACAGGCAGTTTACTGGTTGCGCGTTACCAACGTCTTACCGCCGGACGTAATAGTTTCGCCGAAGTCGTTGGTGGTCGACGAACGGTCGGTTTGGACGCAAGGTCTGTACAAAGTAGCCGTCCCCGGGCGGGATATTCCCATGATATCTGCTGGAAGCTATATTGATATGTTTTTAATAGCTAAGTCGGGAAGCATACCGCCCATACTTCGCGTGAAGATGTCATTAAAAGGGGCACGCTTAGTGCAGTCCGAAGTAATGCTAAAAACTGCTGGTGGATCAGCTACTGGCGAAACGCCTATTGATGCAAGAATACAGGAATTGTTCCAAGAAATACAGCAAGAAGAAATTTCAGAAACCGAACTTCCAGAACCAGAATTAGTTCCGGAAGAAATAATAATTCCCTAGGTGATGTCAATGAACGAATATGCGCCGATAGAACCAGGAATGACGGAACCAGAAAAACCCAAGGGCGGCGGAAAGAATAAAAAGGTCGTATTTTTATTCTTCGGCGCTGGTGCTATCGTTATTCTTGGGGCAATACTTTATGGTGCCTGGTCTTTTGGACTGATAGGCAGAAAACCAGCCCCGCCACCGCCGGAAGTCAGCACTTCCGAAGCACAGCTGAAGCAGTTGTTGGAAGAACGCCGCGAACTTGAAAGTCGGATAAAGACTTTGGAAGAAGAACGCGATAGCATGCAAAACATGGCAGCTATGCTGTCGGAAAGAATAGAACCGCTGCAACGTCAAATAAGGGAAATTGAAAGCTTGCGAAACGAAATTGCCCGCCTTCGCGAAGAAATGATGTACGTCCCAACAGTTGAAGAAGAAGAAATAGAACCACCCGAACCCATGCAAGGGTCGTCAAGCAAGACGGCGTTATTTTCAAGCGTACAGGAATATCAAGCTAAACTTACCGAAGAAGCAAAAGTGGAAATTCCTGAACCAAAATTTACTAAAGCTAAAGGCGTGCAGACTGGTCAAATGATCCCGGGCAAGTTGCTTACTACCTTGATAAGTTCTACCGTCATGCAAGACTTTTACGCCGTCATAGAAACGACGGAAAGCTATCCTATATCCGTTGGGATAACACTTCCTGCTGGGGTAAGGTTTTTGGGCAAAGTAATTCCAGACTTTGAGTCACGAAGAATTATCGTAAGGGTGGAAAGGATGCAGTATAAGGACGTGGAAATGCCCGTTTCTGGTATAGTTTTAGACGAACGCGGCAACCCTGGTCTTGTGTCGAAATATATAGATCCGCTCAACCAGGCCGTATGGGGGTCTTTGCTTCCCAACATGCTTGCTGCGGCTGCCGATGCTGCACAGGACATGTCGCAATATTACAGCGTTTATTATGACGAAGAACGCGAACGTCCAGAATTTTCCGAAAAGAATATAGCACTACAAGGCGCGGCCGATGCTTTGCGCTTGCAAGCCCAAATACTAACGGAAATGCAGATGCGCAAGAAGCCAGTCATCATCGTAAATAAAGATATTCCTGTCATGATCCAGGTGACGGATAGAATACCGCTTGAAACATTACTTGAAGCGGGGGTGGTGGGAAAGTGAAAAAAGTTTTTGTAGTACTGTTGTTGTTGGTTTTAGCTTGTCCCGCCTTTGCGGATGAAGCGCCGATACAGACAAAACAAGAAGTGGCGCCCATATTGATGCCCTTTCGTGTATGGGTGCTTCCTGGGTGGGACAACGGTATACAGACGGCAGGACACTACGAATACTTCGAAATGTTGGTTCCCATGGAAGGACTGTCTTTAGTGTCGCCCGTCACGGAACCGGCGATAAAGACGCCATAGTTGACAACGTAAAGCAGGAATGATATACTTAAGCATGTGTAGGTTAAAAATAATGAAAAAGGGGATGTAAGAATTTGAAGAAAAGAAAAGGTTTCACAATGGTTGAATTGATGGTGGTCATAATTATCATGGCCATATTGGGTCTAGCCGTTATGCCTGCCTTAATGGGAAGTTCGGAAAAGGCTAAGTACTCACGGGCTTGGAGCGATTTGGATGCCATAGCTAACGCGCTTACTGCCTACTATGGCAAGACAGGGAATTTACCCGAAGGGAAAGGGAATATAGCACCTGGTATCTTTTCTGGTGAAACATACGATGACGATGGCGTGGCTTCAGATGCAGAAGTTCTTTTCCAGTCTTTCCTTGGAACACAGCTTGAAGACTTGTATGATCCTTGGAATCAAAGATATCAGATTGCCAGTAGCTGGACTGCAAGTACCGGCAAAGGTTATATTGTAGTATACGTTAAACCTGAAGGAACTGAAGGAACTGCTGGCAAAGATCCTGGTTTTGCGGGGATCACGGGTATAGCGGCAAGGGTAGACCCCTATAGCGACAGCGACAGTACCCTTGGTGGTTTGCCAATGGCAAAGCTTATCATCAATGTAATATAGCACGTAAAAAACTATAAGAAGGGGATGTAAGAACGTGAAGATGGGAAAAGCAAGAAAAGGTTTTACTATGGTTGAATTGATGGTGGTCATAATTATCATGGCCATATTAGGACTAGCTATCATGCCCGCCTTGATGGGAAGTTCCGATAAAGCTAAATATTCCCGTGCCTGGAGTGATCTGACGGCGATATCCAACGCCTTTACCGCCTTTTATGGTAGGGTAGGAAACTTACCAAAAGTATCTGTAGGCGAAAATGGGGATTGGACCCTGCAAGTAGGAACAGGTTCGGAATGGACCAATGCTGGCATAACTGATGCAACCAAAGCAAAAGCTTTGCTTCAGTCTTTCCTTGGAAAACCAATTGATAAGCTTAAAGATCCCTGGGGTGCAAGTTACCAAATAGAAGATGGCTGGAACCCCACTACAGGGAAAGGATATCTTATAGTATACGTTGACGGTACCGATGCAGGAACAGGGGGAAGTGGCAGCGCAAACTTCGGGGACGATGCTACAGCTAGCAACGTAAGACTAGATCCTTACAATGGCGACAAAGCGATGGCAAAGCTTATTATTTACATTCCAGACTAGGTGTAGTATATCATGAAACTTTCTGGCTTGCTTGACTTCGACGTTTCTGTAGACCTATGGAAGATAAGGCCCGACTTATATATCGACCTTCGTCCATTTCCTTATGGCATGATCGAACAGGCCTACGCATATTCCTTCGGTGGGGATGTGACCGTTTCTTCGAAGGAAGAACTTGCGGCGGCATTGGGTGAAAGAACTAAAGTCGGGCTGATACTTCCCAACAACATGATATCTTCCAAGTTCGTCCTTGTCCCGCCAGAAAGAAGCGTTGAAGAAGTTATCGCTGCCGACTTTACACAAGACTGTGCAGTCGATAGCTTCTTCATCTGCGAAATGGGGCTGGACCGTGCTTATGTCATAAACGCCATTGATGAAGCTTCAAGAAGGATCATAGAAGCACAGCTGCCGCTTCATGAGTCTTCCATTATTCGTGCACTTCCAGCTTCTTTTGTTGTTTCACAGTTTCTTGCTTCGTTGTGCGATATAAGCGGGACATTCCTTGTCGTAGAAACGCGTTCCTTTGAAGTATACCTTTATGCTTGTGCTATGATGGAAGGCAAGATAGTGACTTTATCTTCGGACGTAGTTAAGACTAACATTAAAAATACTTTAAACGAAAAAGTCATATTCATGAACCATAAGGTCGTCCGTTTTTATCGTACCGACTCAATATTGCAAGTTTTCATCGTTGGGGAAAATTCGCCTATGCCAGCTGGTGAAATTACAGATATTATCCTTTCCACGTTGAAGGGAAAGGCTAACGTAGAAACGGTTGAAGAAGCTTTCCCGGCGATAAAAGGGGCCTGGAACTTTGAAAATTCCTAAGATACCAAAATTTAAGAAAGTTTCTAAGTTACCAAAACTTAAGAAGCAAAAGGTCAAAAAGACCAACGGTACCAAGAAGTATGCCAATCCCATTTTTGATGGTTGGAAGGCTGCTGCTGTAGCAGATCTTGCCAACAAGAACGCACGGTCTTTAGTGATCAGGGAATGTATACTTTGTTTTGCCTTTCTGTGCGTCATCGTGGCTTCTTCTGTCTTTACTGGATATTACGTTTCTTCCCGCGAACAGGAAGTCCGAAAAGTTTTAAACCGCGGGAATGGCTTGCTTAATGAATACGGAAAAATAATAAAAGACCTGGAAACTTACGAAAGATATGCTGACATGAAGTTAAAAGTTCCCCTTTACATCCAATTTGCGGCACTTACTTCTTCTTCTAAGATGGGCTTTTTTATAGACGCCCTATCTTTTGAACAGGAAGCAAGTTTGGGTAATTTGGGTAATTTGAAGGAACCTTTCATCGTAGAAACAGGCCAAAGTGCGGATGCTATAAAGGTGTTAGGTGCCTGGAAGATGAAAGGGCTTTTAATGCAAGAAGCTGACAACCGGTGGGCGCTTTCCTTTAAGAATTCCTTAGAAAGCATGTTTTCCCTATTTGGAATGAAGTCCTACGTTTCCGCATCACTACGCGGTTCCGACTTGGAAGCGACGGTGATCCTTTATGAATAGTCCCAAAAGGATCATCTTATTAGGTTTGGTTTTTTGCATTCTTTGTATAGTATTATCCGGCTGGTTTGGCAGGGCTACAGGGGAAAATATCGCTTATTTGATGGAATATAGAAAAAATATTCCCAGAATTACGGCGTTAGATAATACCTTGGCCAGAATTCCCCTTGGGGTAGATACGGCGGAATTGAAAAGGGTGGCGGAAGCGGCAAAGTATAATTCCACCAAACTATCCGCCGATATATCGAACGAAATGTCGACTTACGGAATGGTGGTCATGGACGTTTCCGTTAAACAAACTTCTAAAAACGAAGTTACGCTTTCCGTTAAGGGCGTCGTTCCGTCTTCTAAAGTTTATAGCTTTATGTCTGGCATTTCTTCTACGGACAAGTTCTTTTTCGTGAAAAAGCTTAGCTTGTCCCCGCGGACTTCGGCGACGCAAGTAATAAGCAGGATGGACCAGTTAAAAAAGAATGCCAAGGCTTTTCAGGAACTAAAGTCAGAAATGGAAAAGTCGGGAATGGATACCTTTAACGTCGAAATGGAAATTTTGGTGGTCACGTCATGAATAAGATAAATAAAGTCTTCACTTTAATTTTAATTTTAATGCTTGTAAGTGCCGCCATTTCTGGGGCTTCTGCTTATTTTGGTAAGTCCGTTAACTTGGGAATTTCCGACATGGAAACGAAGGTATTTGACTTACAAGTGAAATTAAGAAGCTTGACTACTGGCGAACTAATTAGTAATATTCGTGGATGGGACAGTGGCAAAATGCAAGAAAATTTTAGCAGGCTATCCCCGCCGACGGTTTCTTATGCTTTTGGGATGGACTACCTTGCCGCCTTTCTTGCTTCTACTTCTTCAACTGGGGAAGTTTACTTTTCGGGCCAAGATGCAAAGTTTCCGAATATTTCTTTTGTCGGCATGTCCGTTAAAAAGGGCGTTGCAACTTTAACTTTAAACGTCCAAGGTAATGTCCAGATGTGGGTTTTAAGATATGAAAACGGCAAATGGAAAGCACAAGATGTTGGCTACCTTGTAGAAGATATAGAAATTTCAAAGGACCAAGTTTCTTTCCTGCTTTCGGTAGCGGGACAGAAAAGGAAATACGAATTTCCGATAGCGGCGGTTCCAGCACAGTATGCCGCCCCATAGGATGGTGAAGATATTGAAAAAAATTTTATGTATTCTTTTGATGGTTTTTCTTCTATCCCCGCCGCTTTATGCCGATACAGTGTCAATGTCCTTTACAAACGTCCCGGTGGGATATTTGTTTCAAAACCTGGGCAAACTTTACGGGGTCAGCTTTTCAATTTCAGCAGCCGCCGCTTCACGGGTTGTATCGGTTGAAATAACCGACGTGGAATTCGACAAGGCGTTGGAAATAATTTCTGCTTCAGCGGGCGTGGTCGTCGAAGAAGCCGGCAAAGGGATATATATCGTCCGTGCCTTCGGCGAAGACACCGAAGGGGTTTCCCAAGAAGAAAAGAAGCGGAAGGAACAGGAAAAAAGGCTGCAGGGCGCCGTTATGGAGTCGCTTACCACGAAATTCGTGGGGGCAAAGGAAGTACAGGAAGCCCTAGAAGACATCTTCGATGCAGACTTCAAGTCACTAGTATCCGTTTCCCAACTTGCGGGGGATAATGAAGACGAAGTAAATTATAATTCTATCGTCATATACGCTTCTAGCAAAGAAATTCTTGAAACGGTAAAAGGTGTAGTCGCACAAATTGACAGGCCTAAACCGATGGTGGAAATAGAAGCCTTGTTCGTTGAACTTACGTCGAACGACAATAAGATGATGGGCGCAGACTGGACCGTTATGAAGGAACCGCTGCAGTTTCAAGAAGAAGCCCCAGCACAAAACCCTGAAAACGATCCGATGAAATATTACACCACCCGCTTTGGCCAGTTTTGGCGTATATCGCCCTGGGAAGCAGAAGCGACGATCAGCGCTATGCAGGGTACTGGGACCGGCAGGGTCCTTGCCAATCCCAAGGTTCGTGTAATGTCGGGCCGTAAAGCCACTTTTGTTTCTGAAACACAAATGCCGATATTGACGAAAGATGGCGACGGCGAAATAAATACAGAATGGAAAAACGTCGGTATATCCCTTGAAATGCTTCCCGTTGTGCTTGATGATGGCGAAATTCATATAACGGTGACACCCAGGGCTTCTTCCATCGTGGGCGAAAAGCGGTTGGGCGATGTATCTGCGCCTATAATTTCCGAAAGGCGTGTGGAAACGCAGATGATACTTCACCCGATGGAAACCATCGTCATCGGCGGGCTGATAAACGACCGGGATATAAAGAACATGTCCAAGGTTCCGATATTGGGCGATATCCCACTTTTCGGCGAACTTTTCAAAAGCACGACCAACGAAACGGAAAGAAGTACTGTTATCGTGTTCTTGCGGCCCACTATAGTTGAACCCTATTCCGGTTCGGGGCTGCCTGCAGATCTTGCCGATAAATATAAAGAACTTACCGTGGATATTAAGCCAATTCAAAAGAAGCCAGAAGCGCCGAAAGAACCAGAAACGCTGAAAGAACCAGAAGCACCGGAAGAACCAGAAGTGCTGGAAGAACCGGAAACTTCCGAAGAACCAGCAAAAGCACCGCGAAGAAGCGAAGAAGAATACGAAAGCAAATGGAACGCTTTAGTGGAAAGTTTAAAGAAGACGGAAACTAAGGAACCAGAAAAGCCGGAAGAAAAACCAAAAGAACCAGAAGAAAAGCAAGAAGTTAAACCGGAAAAACCAAAGGGACCAGAAGCTAAACCGGGACCGGAAGCTAAGCCCGAAGAACCCGTTTGGGTCCCGCCGTTGAAGTAGGTGATGTCATGAGCTGGATAAAAAACCTTCCATCGCTAAGGTTACTTGGCAACTTACTTATCGAAAAGGGAAAAATTACCAAAGAACAGCTTGACGAAGCTTTGGAATACCAAAAGCAAAAGGGTATCCGTTTAGGTGTCGCCCTAGCTGAACTTGGATATATCACCGAAGCTGATGTACTTGACGTGTTTTCACAACACCTTGAAATGCCCCGCTTGCAACATCTTGATAGGCGTGTTCTTGATGGGATGGGCGCTGACTATTCATTCATATCGGAATTTCCCATCGATACAATTTCCCGTTTAGGCGTCATTCCCTTTAAGCTTGAAATAGAAACGCAAGTTGACCAGGTAACACAAATATGGAAGTTTCATGTTATATTGTCCGACCCATGGATGTACGACGAAGTTTCTATGCTTATCGATAACTATGTAAAACAATACTTTGCTTCACATGACATTGGCGTTTCCATCTATGACGTGGAAACGGAAATAGTTGGCTACCTTGCTGAGTCTTCCGAAATTGGTTCAATTTTAGCAGAAATATCTGGAACGGTAACGGCTTCTATATTTAACAGGGACGAAGAACAGGCCGCTGGTAAGCTGTTTTACGACATCATGACGTCCGCCATCGCCCAGAATGGCACGGACGTGCATATTAGCCCTTTGCATTCCAAGGGCGGAATTTGGATACGTCTGCGCGTCGATGGCGTCATGAAGGACTACATGAAGGACGCCCGCTACAGTGCTAACGAATATAACACGCTGGTAAACCGTGTAATGACCATGGCGAATATGGATACTACACGTAAGCGGGAACCACAGGACGGCGGGATGGAATTTCCCTATAACCGTATAATATTCGATATACGTGTTGCTGCCATCCCTACTTACTTAATGTCAAACGTCCTTGATGGTGTAAAGATACAACTTCGTGTCCTTTATCGACATGCCCAATTATCGCTTTCTGAACTTGGCTTTTTAGAAAAAGATCTTGAAGTAGTAAAGCAACTTTATAGTAAACCGTCGGGAATATTGCTGGTTACGGGGCCAACTTCGGCTGGTAAGACGACGACGCTAAATTCCATTATGCGTATGCTGGACTTGGAGTCGCAAGTCTGTTATACTGTAGAAGATCCAGTGGAATATCACTTAGACAACGCTTATCAAATTCCTGTATCGGAAAGGGAAGGTCGATCCTTTGCACGTATCTTGCGCAGCCTTATGCGGCTTGACCCTGATATCGTGCTTTTGGGCGAAATTCGTGATGAAGAAACGGCGATCATAGCTACCCAAATGGCCAATACGGGACATAGCGTTTTTTCCACGCTTCATACGAACAGTGCCTGGACTGCCCCGCAGCGTTTGGCTACTATGGGTGTGCCTTTATATCTTATCATAGGAAACTTAAACGGCGTCATCGCCCAGCGCTTGGTCCAAAAAAATTGCCCAGATTGCACAAAGGCATATAAGCCAGCCCCCAAGGTCTTTCAGACTTTAGGAATTTCCCCAAACGAAACTTATTTCAAAGGAACTGGGGAAATAGATGGCAAAATGTGTCCCACATGTAAGGGCCGCGGATATAAAGGCAGAACTGGCATTTTTGAAATAGCGCCGCTTGCATTGTATGAAGGCTGGGATAAGTTTGTCGAACGGCCCATAGCAATGCGGGACTTCTTCGTTTCTTTAGGCTTTCATGACTTGATGGGCGATGCGACTGAAAAGATGAAGCAGGGCATCATATCTCCTGATAGCCTTATGGGCGTCCTGGCAAGGATGGAAACGGTGATAGAAAGTGATGCGTAAAGGATATGCTTTAACTGCAGTATTTTTTGTAACTGTCGTAGTTCTTGCAATTTCCTTTTCAGGCATATTCGATACTGCCGCCCCAAGAATTCAAAAGGCGGAAGAAAATACAAGGAAATTAGTGGAAATGCTGGACGAAATTAGGGACGTATTGAATATGCTGCGAATTCAGGCCGTCAATTATGACCTAAACGTGCCTTCTAAAAACGTCTTAAACGAAGATGAATTTAATAACTTGACCGATCGTGATGTATGGTTTCCGTCTATCGTAGAAGACGTAGAATTTGAATTTTCAGGACCTATGAACAGCGAAAGCGTAAGTATATTAGTTACTTGCGAACTTCATGAGTGGGTAGAAATATATCCCCATAAGATAGACATCCCCGGGATAACCGTGGATGGTAACGAAGTAAGGATGCTAATTCAATATAGAAAGGGGACTGTAATGTGAAAAAGCTGCTTGTCATCTTATTCTTGCTGGTCGCTTGCCCCGCCTTTGCTTCGCCTTGGTCGAAGGCCTTCCCCGTGGGGGAAGTGGAACATCTAACTGGTTGGGCCATTCGTGTGGACAGGCTTGGATCGTGGATGGAAAGCTACACCGTAAAAATAAAATGGGACAAGTTCGTTCCCACCTTGGGCACGTGGGACGTTGGCGGCGAACCTAAAAACTTAATTTCCGTTTCGCCCACCAAGATCGTCATAACGGAAAGCTGGGGTATTGAATTAGGCCAGCGGCAAATGGATATAAATGCCCGTCGTCGGTTAGCCGATATAACCGTCGTGCCACGTATGAAGGAAGATATTTATGGCTTTACCGGCTATATTCAGCATGCCGAAGGGCTGGAAATTCCCTTTGCTGTTCTTTGGGACCACGAAGCGACTAAAGCAAGACTATTCATGGGTACGGGGCTATGGGAAGATCAGGCTTCACAGCAATAGAACTCATCGTCACCGTGCTTATAATATCCATATTGATGACGGGCGTGCTTCCCACTATAAGCGTTCTTAAAAATTCCAGGGACGTTGGGGAAGAATTGAAGTCGGCAGCCGATAAGGTCGCCATCGAACTTGGCGTGTCGGTTTATCAAATACTATACGATCGTCTTCCAAATTCCGTGGAAGAACTTATCTATTCCGGCGTTATTTTAGGTGAAGGCACAGGAAAGCTGGAATACGTAGAAGGGATACCAATGTTAAGATGAAAAGCGGCTATATTGGTATTACCTTAATTTTGTTATTTTTCCTATTTGCCGGGGCGTTTTTGACTTTTATGCCCAACGTCAGGTTTTATAAAGATATGGCCAAACAAATTTCTGGTTCCCAGGTGATGCTTGTTAAAAACGCACAACAGGACGTCGATGACTTTATCAGCGCTTCAGTGTTGTCCTTGGGCGTTTCCGACTCAACTGTGGGGCTTTCCTTCGATGACTTTTCAAGGAACCGAAGGGCAAAGGAAGAAACGAAAAAGCTTCAAAGGGCCTTAACGTCTTCTGGGTGGAAGTTCCCAGCGGGTGTGTTGGCCGACATGTTTACCCCCGTTACGGGCGACGGCATTTCAGCGCTTGTGCCGAACTTAAATAAGCAAATTAACAGGGGCTATATATCGCCCAATATATTGGTTGTAGAAGGAAATTTAAGCAAGTTGCGAAGCGTATGGAACGTGGTTGCTGGGCAGATAACGTCACAGACTGATATTCCCTTCATGAAAACGTTGTGGTGAATATGAAAAAAATATTGGTCGGAATTGGAATTATTTTGGTTGCCATTGGTTGTTTTTTCTTTTTTCGAAGGGAAGAAAAACCCTTCGACGAAGCGGCTTTCAAGGATCTTGTCGTAAAAATGGCGCGTCAAAGGGTGGAAACCGACTTCGTTCCCGATATCGTTATCGACAACTTTCCCGCTTCGGCGTGGCTATTTGCAAAAAAATACGGATATGAAGTAACAGATGTTCCAGTTGGATACGATGCGGTTTTGGAAGTGGCCGAAGGAAAAAGGGAAGGAACGATAAAAATTTATTCAGGCGATAAACTTTACGAACTGCCCTTCCCTGACAGACTTGTTTCACGGACGCACTATTCCTTTTATACGATATGCCCCCTGGAAGTATCACTTTATTACACCGAAAAGAAAAGTTTGGTCGAATGGGCTGAAGTTTTTAAGGATATATCTGTTGTAGCTGGAAGCCCTGACGGACGGGAACTTTTCGGCGTAAACGAAAATGCACGTATAAAATATACGATGGATGGGGATACGGTTTCAGAAGTAGAAGTTACCTTTTATTCCCAACATCGTAACAAAATTAAAAGCGCCAAAAAGGCAGTGATGGACGCCATCTTTTTGATGAACCCCATTCGTGCAGGCGACTGGCTGCTTAGATCGCAATGGAACGTTCCCAACGAATGGGTCGACCGGCGGGTAAGCTTTGAAGAAATAACGCATGTGTATCTTAAAGACTTTTCCTGGACTTTTTCCGTGCCGCTTCTTAGGGGCGAAATTGTGCTTTGGAATGGATGCTTTGTAGAAGGTGTGCTTTATTTTACCTACGATAGCTGGAAACAAGTGGAAGCCATAGAAAGCTGGTTTCGCGACGTGCAATTTTCGCTTTCAAGAAACGGCGATATTGTAGAAGTAAAGATATCCGACGAACTGATGAAGGACATATTTTCTTATCTAGGCTTGATAAATTCTGGGTTTAATGATAAACTTAGGGAAACTTATCTTGAAAGGATGGAAGAAAATGACTGATGACATAATGAAAAAAGTCGAAAGCTTACTTTTTGATGAAGATGAAGTACCAGAAGAACCGGAAAAGCACAAAGAACTTGAAGAAGAAGCTGACAAAACTGAAGAACCTGAAGAAGTCGAAGAAGCAATTGAAACACCGAAGGGAAAACCAAAAAAAGAACCATTAAGGAAGGGGACGTCTATGGTTGAAATATTTTTCGATGGAATAATGGAAATACAGGGGACGAAGATAAAAATAGTCCCCGGCGGGGAAGTTGAGTCGGACAACTTAAAGTTCGTCTTCGACGAAAATTCGGTCAAGATCTATGAAATTTGAAGATCTTTTTGGCATAAGCGTTGAAGAATTTCGTGACTATATGTCCCAAGCTGTAGTTGCCGACCTATGCCTGCGGGACATGGGGCGGATAGCCGCGCTAGGAAACTTTACCCACCGTGACGGCCTATGTTACAAGGCAGGTATTGCTTTACTGGACTTTAGGGATGTCTTAGGAAATACGATACGGGAACGCCGGCCGGCTTATCTTTGCTTGCAGGGTCTTTGGGCGGAAAATTTGTATTCCTTTAACCATCTTCCGGAAATAAAACCAAGCTTTGATGCTAACATCTTTCGTCGTGAGTCGGAAGAATTTATCGATCTTTGTATGCGCGAAGCGGCCCGCATCGATGGCGACAGGGGGACTTCTTACATAATGTATGGCTTTTATTGTTTGAAAATGCTAAAAGACCCTGAAAGGTTGAAGAAAAGGATGATCCCATGGGAAAGGTTCGTCTAAGGTTGTCAGTAGTGCAGGAATGGCGGCAGGGCGAAGGGCTTCCTTCAAGTTGGAATTCCATTAGAAAGACCGTGCTTTTTCGTGATAATTATACTTGCTACTATTGCGGTTTTAGTTGCGATAAATACATGCACGTCCATCACAAAGAAGGTCGCCATCACGATAATTCCCCAGACAATTTGATAACGCTGTGTCCATTTTGTCATAGCTGTCTTCATATTGGCCATGCTGGCGTTAACAAATTGGGAAGTTTGTTGTTATTACGTAAAGAAATAGATCAAGCTAAACTTAACAGGATGCTTTTGGAAAATGCAGCTTCAGAATTTTTTGCCGTCGTAAGAAAAAAGCTTCCCGTCGAAAAGGACTTCGGTTCCGATGGGCTAATAGAACTTGCAAATGAAATATTGCAAAAAAATATTGTACCAGACGGCAGGTTTGTCTTTTTCCCGGACTATGAAAAATACGACATTGTCCAATATCTTGTTTCGCGGCGGAACGAATAATGGGGGGAAACGTTTTGTCGTGGAACGTTAAGGAGAATTCTAATGACATTAAGGGAAATAATTTTACAGGTGGACTTCGAAAAGTGGAAAAAAGAAAAAAGCATCGAACTATTCGGCGAAAACCCGGAATATATCGAAAGCCTATTTTTGCCTATCTTCAGGGTATTAAAAAGAATGGCCAGGGTGGAAGGTAAACAAACAGGAAGCATAGAACTTTTTGACGATGGTATATTCGCTAAATTTAGGATAAACGATGTCCCGCTTAGCATGCTTCTTGATACGGAATGTTCTGAAGAACTTTTCGACCTTGTCATGTGGGAATTAGCTAGGTCGGGCAAGAAGTGGTCATCGTAAGGCGATAGTACAACTTTTATCCCAGTTTTTGGCTAGTAATGCCTTGACAGAAAGTCCCTTTCGTTATAGTATAAATACATACTAAAACAGAAAGGGGCTTTATCCATGGAAGTTAAGGCTAATGCATTAATTTTTTTATGTTATAGCGAAAAGCTTCCCCCCACGGTGAATTCCAATTATCGTTTTACCGGGAAAAGAATGTACAAGAAGACCAATTCTTGGACGGAAACCTTCCAATGGTTAGTAAGACAGAAATACCAAGTTCCCATCTTTGCAGAAGATAATTTACATGTATTGTTTTTTTGGGGAAAAGATAGGGCAGATGTCGACAACCGTTTGAAGTCAGCGTTAGATGCTATGAACCAAATTATCTACGAAGACGACGCTAAAATTAAGTCGCTTACGTCCATAAAATTAGGCGGGAATAGAAGTTTTCTATGTTGCGTTTCCCCTTTGATGCTTGAAGACCTTATTATTGTGGCAAATAGTTTTAGTTCTTGCATTGAAGCTAAAGAAGTCATCGAAAGGAATTATTCGCTATGAACAGGCGCGAATACTTTCGGGATAAATACGAAAAGTGGTGGCCAGTGTCAGCCGAACGGGAAAAGAAGATAATGGGTATGCTTGAAAAGCATTTAGGCCCGATAGTTCCTTATGGAATGGGATCTTTAAGCACAGAAAGGCTAACCGGCAGTGCATATGATAACGGCTTTGAACCAGCAGATCCCGACTTTTATTCGCCTGTATACGATCGTTTTTTTGAAGTTACCGGACCAATTCCGCTGTATATGCATCCGCGTGATGATCTGTGGGTTAACCCTGACAAGGTAGAAAATGCCAGGCGTAAGTTCGCATTAGGCCGCCCAACTTGGCTTATTCACGTTCTAGATAGAAAGGGCGTCCGCGAACAAATACTTTCCCTTGTTGGTGATATTTTAAGTCCTGAAGTGCGTAAACTTGTTTCCAGCCATTGTCTTACGGAAAGTGCCCGTTGCAGGCTAGGAAAATTGTGTTCTAACGTAAAAAAGGGCGTAATTGATAAGACGCAGTTAGCAAGAAGCGTAAATTATTTTTACAAGAACGATAAATTGGTAAGTTCTAATGGTAACGAAGAAAGCATCATCAGATGTTTTTTAATGGACCAAGACTTTGCCCGAACTTTTAGCAATAATACTGTAACTTTGGGACCTGAAACTTTCATCAAGGTCCCCGCCTATTGGCAGGGCATAGTTAGTTTCCAAGAAATGATAGAAAGGGTAACGACAGAAAAAACAATAAGGGGGCGAAATATATGAAACTTAAGACGCACGTGGCGACTGCACTTGCAGCCACGCCGCTTGTAGCTTCTACGCTTGGGGGCGTTCATTTTCTTCTCATGGGCGCGGTTTTTCCCGACACAGATCTTATCGTATACGAAGATGGGCACAGAAGAAGCTTGCTTCATTCGATAGAAGTCCCACTAGCTATTTATTTATTCTTGCGGTTTGTAAGAATTCCCTATTTTATATACGATATGCCCATCGCATATTATGCCATGTGTTTCGTCATAGGGTGGTTAGCCCATTTATTGGGTGACTTCATTCAAGGCGGCGTTAATTCGCTTATCTTAAAGAAAAAAATAGGCATAAAAAAGTTCTACTGGAAAAAATACGACGGCACGCCTGCCGGGACTTTAGTGGACATATTGTTTTACATTGCAGGCTTTTGGGGTGTTTACGTTGGTATCATTTCTAAGGGACTTCACCTTGCATTTATTTCCATAGCCGTTGCTTGGGGCGGCAAGGCTATTAATGACTTCATTATAATGGCCTTAATGGTGTATGCCGCTGTCATAATTGAAGCGATGATGTAAGATGGACCAGCGAATGGAAGAAGTAGAACGCGACAGGGCCAAGGTTGCCCAAAAATTAGAATGGACACGTGCCGCTTTAATAGAACTTAGGGACCTTGTCATAGAAAAGAACAAGAAAATTTTATGTTATAGAATTATAGCTGCATGTCTGTTAATTACTACTTGTTTTTTTGCGGCAACTTCTTTGTTTTTTGTCGTATATCCTGAAACAGCAAAGGCGGTGAACATATGCTTGTCAAGTATGATATCGACTTTCAAGACGGACGGGAAGGATGGATATCCCTTAGGCTCATCTATTCCGGATGCAACCGTGCAAGAAGCGGAAACCCCTGTCCAGGATGCCACAACGAATGGTTATGGGACTACAACGTCGGGGTCTGTAGAAAAGAATTTGCAGAATGGCTTGGAAGAATTGCCAGAACAGGATGGAAGCCATCAGGAATAGTTGTTACTGGCGGGGAACCCTTAGACCAAGACGTAGAAGAAGTTAAGTCGGATGTAGAGCTAGTCCGAAAGACCTTTAAAGCTAAAATTCCCCTGTTCGTCTATACAGGATACGACTGGGAAGAAGCGCTAGAACATCCTTTACTTCTTTTAGCGGACTATGTAAAGGTCGGTCCTTACCAGCCAGACCTTCCGCCTGGGGAACTGGCTTCTTCTAACCAGAAAGTGAAGAAGCTGTCATGATGATAGGTGACGTCAAGGACGAAGAACTAAAAGATGTCGTCGCTTCTTGCGGGCTGAAGTGTTCTCATCACGCGCTGGTTAGAATTAAACAGCGGTTGGCGCCGGTAGACGTCGAAGTTTTTCAGGACAACTTAACACATGCTTATAAAATTTATAAGTCCAATAAAGCAAAAAGAAAGAAGAAGTTGCGAATAACAAGAAAGGGAATAATTACAAGAAACGAATATTACGTCCGTATAGAAGGGGTAACCTATATATTTTCTGGGGACTATTTAGTTTCCCTTTATATTTGAAGGGTGATAGATATGCAGGAAATTAATTTCATCAACAAATTGAAGGAACTTCACGAATTTATTTCTGGCTGTGACGTCTTCATCATCGACGGTGCTGAATATACTTTGGTTGACGTACTAGGCACGCCGCCGAAGTCCAAGTTCCTTTTTGAAAGGAAAAAGTTGGGACATAAGATAACGTTAGGCCTGTTTGAAGTATATGAAAATGCCGTTAATGGCACGACACTGCCTAAAGATAAAGAAAAAAGAAAACAGCTGGCCCAGCTGCTTCTTTCCTATGAAAATTTGCGAAAGTCGCAGGAAAGGAAGATACGATCATGGTGTTAACGGTCCCTTTTGATATACAGGACTTAACGGACATACATATAACTTCGACGAAGGATATATACGTCCGTTTTATAGATGGGACGTTGCAAAAAATACAGCTGTCCGAAGAATTAAAATTAAAGGATAAACAAGTCTTTTGTGTAAATGGTCCTGACTGTATGAAAAAAACAAGAACTACCGTTACGGAAAACAACATATTCATACGACTACTTCCAATTGAACCACCGCCTGTGACTGAAACTGCCGGGGAATTTATTGTCACCGAAATAGAACCGCCGCAGTCTGGGCTTTTTCTTGTATCTGGAACCGTTGGAAGTGGGAAAAGCACTGCCCTAGCTTCCGCGCTTCAATATTACATCAATACCTTTCCAGTCCATGTGGTAACCATAGAAGATCCGATAGAATATTTACTTTCGCCTGGCTTGGGTCATGCCACGCAGCATGAAACGGACAGCTTTGCACAGGCTGTAAGAAGGTCTTTGCGCGAAGATCCGGACATGATACTAATTGGCGAAATTCGCGACAACCCAACTGCTGACGCTGCACTTCTTGCCGCAGAAACCGGCCATACTGTTTTTGCCACTATTCACGGAGACGGGGTGGTTGGAGCGCTGGAACGGTTGCTTGGCATCTTCTATGGCGACGAATATGCTGCCTTCAGGATATCGCAAGCTTACTTGGGTGGGATGCATATGGACAAAAGCGCAGGAAAGCGCATTGCAAAGGAAACGCTGATGGCTAATACAGCCGTAAGAACCTATATCAGGGAAAGGAAGTTACATCAGCTTCATGTCTGATGAAAGGTTAGCCGTATATGACGGCGTTGATGCACCATATATTTTAAAAACCGTAGAATTAATAAACACGCCGGGCGTTACTGACGTCCATTTAACAGAAGGCGACAATATCTGGTATAGAATTTATGGTCAAATGACGGAAACCGACGTACACGTCCCTTCGGAAGGTGTTATGATGATAGCATCTTCCGTCTTTAAGCTTGGCCTTTGGGACCGTGGTAACAGGGCTTGTAGCTTTAATGGTCGACGGCTAAGGCTGCGTTTTTCCCGCACTAGACAGCGGGCACAAGCATTTGTAAGAATTCTTCCGGGCGACATTCCAAGTGCAGAACAGACGGGCGCGCTTGACGTTATAAAAAAGATAATTCCAGATATACTTTCGCCGGGACTGTTTCTTGTATCGGGCGCAACTGGGTCGGGCAAAAGCACCTTTCTTGCTTCCTATATGCAGCACCTTCTTGATAGCTTTCCCATCCATATAGTGACTGTAGAAGATCCGATAGAATACATACTTAAGAAAGGTTTAGGCCAAGCTTCCCAACGTGAAATTCCCGATGACGTTTCAAATTATGAAGAAGCCGTCAGGGACTCACTGCGCGAAGATCCCGACGTAATATTGGTCGGTGAAATTAGGGACGGCAACACAGCTTCTTCTGCTTTGACTGCTGCAGAAACGGGTCATCTTGTATTAGGAACAGTTCACGCTTCCAGTCCCGCCGGGGTGGTAGAAAGGATGAAGGGGTTGCTGCGCGGCCTTCCAGATGCAAGTACAAGGTTTGCAGCATCTTTAGTCGGTATTGTCCATCTGACGCTTAAGAATGATGGAAAAGAAGCCGAAAGGAAAGCATACAGCTTAGCTGTAGATAATGAAGTTGCCAAGTTCATCTTGAAAGAAAAATTGAAGGAAATATCGGATAGGGTGACGGTAGATAACTTGAAAAATTTATAAAAACAATTATAATAGTACGACAAATTATAATAACATACGAAGGGGTGGTATAGAAAGTGGAAGAAACGGGAAAGACCTTGGAAATGCTGAAAGTGTATCAAGAAGCATATATCGAACTGCTAATGTCGTATAATGAACATCTAAAGTGGACTGTGTGGTTTTTAGCAGACTTAGCGAAAACTCAAAATATGGCAATTATTAAAGGAAATGTGCAGTGTAGGTAAAAAGCTATACAACTAAAAGTATAAAATAATAGCAAAACCAAATAAAAAATATGGGGGTGATATAAAGTGATGACCATAAAAGAAGTAATAAAGAAGTTTAACTTAGACTATACAGCGGCTTGGTGGTTACCAAAGGTCGTTGAACCAGACAAAAAAGTGCAATTTGAAAATTGTTATTTTTACTACTATGATGAAGACCGGATAGAACAAGAATTGCGAAGACTAGGATATATTAACTAGCAAGGTGACAAGGATGGGTTTTAAATTTAAAAACACAAACCAAGAAAAAACAACTCAATTAAACAAAATAATTCAGTCACAGGACGAACTGATATATAAAGTTGGACAAACTTTGTTGGACCTGGGGAAACTTTGCATGCTTAACAATTCCGCTAATTTACTTTCGGGGATGAAAGGCGATGATAACTTGAACGAACATATCGAAAACTTGATGCAAGAAAAGAAACATTACGAAGAAAAATTAAAAAAAGCGCAAGAAGACTACATAAACGGTATTCTTTCGGACGAAGAATATACGGATATAGCTGCTGACTTAAAAAGAAAGATAGACGAAAATGTATACGAAATGAAAATGCATAAGGACAAACAAGATGAGATGGCAGGCATTTACAGAATAGCATGTGAAAATTACCAGGACGACGAAGATATAATAGGCGATGATATGATGGCAAAAGACGAAAAGTTGCAAGAATTGCGCGAAATAAGGCGGGCACTAGATAAGATATACGAAGTATTAATATACGAAGTATTAACAAAACCAAAAGGAAGTGGTTAAGTGATCTATCTTGCAGCACCCTATTCTGGAATGGAAGAACTGTCCTTTGAAGTGTCTTGCATGGTTGCAGCCTTTTTGATGAAGACGGGCAAGATCGTCTATTCGCCCGTGGTCTATGGACATACGCTTGCCAGCAAATACGACTTGCCTACCGATAATGAATTTTGGCTGACGCAAGACCTGGACATGCTTTGTCGTTGCGATGAATTGTATGTAATAACTTTGGAAGGCTGGGACAAAAGTTCAGGCGTGGCAGCAGAAATTGATGAAGCACTAATGATGGGAATGCCCGTTAGCTTTATCGATCCGAAGCCTTTTATCGAAAATATTATGAAAGGTGATCGTCATGACCGATGAAGAAAAATTGTTGGCTTTAGCTTCAAAGGTAGAAAGCATTTCAGATGTAGATAGTTTAGCTAGCGCTTTTGTGGACTGGCTTGTACTATGTCCTGAAGCGGAAGGGTTAATAAGTGCCCTACGAAGATGTACCGTCAGAAGTTCTTAGCGACATAATAGAATTACTTCTTTCAATATCGTGTAAGTTCGAATATCGAAACGGGAGATATGTGGTTAGATGGGGACAGTGTATTGATGGTGATATCTCCCGTTTGAAAAGGTTGTCCCGAAAGGTCCCTGAACCGTTGTCGGGACTTCTTGTATCCGTAACTAATTCTTCGGATAATTTTCCCAAGTTATGGCCTAAAATAATAGATGCGTTGTTAGAAATATCGACAAGCGACTATTTTTTTAGGTATATAAAATTACAGTTCTATCCATTCGTCGTCTATTTCAGGTTCTTCTGGCCTTTCAAAGATCACCCCGTCAGGCGGGATAAGCATTTCTTCCGGCTTGTAACGGGGTGATAATTTTATTAAGTTTCCCATTTCTGTATATATAAAAGTATCGTCATAGGAAGCCAAAAGATCTGGCAAGTATTTTTTATCCTTTATCTTCGGAAGCGGGTTAGTCATAACGCCGCCACATGAGTCCTTCTTCGAACACCAGTTGCACTTTTTATCCTGAAGGCTAGTGGCCTTATCGGCATCTAAGATATCTGCCGCACGGGCTTTTAGTTCTTCGAAGTGTTTTCTGTTGAAGTCGAACATCTCAACTTCGTAGTCGCCTGTAGGTTTTTCCATGCCCACCAGCCCAAGTTTCTTATATCCCCATGCATATCCATAAAATAAAAGCTGTGCGTAATAAGCGGGATCGGAAGCTTGCACGCCATTTTTATTCCAGGCATTAAACCGTCTTGTGTTCATCGTCTTGATATCCAGCAACGCCCATTCGTTTCCTGTTATTTTGGGATGTCGTGCGATGATGTCGTAGTGGCCGGTGACGATGCCGGGGCCTACAACCATTATCATGCCGTGTTCGTCGTCGGCATTGTGTTGTACTTCCCAGCCGTCTTCCTGCATCCACTTGACGATCACAGGTTCCATGACGCGGCCAATTTCAAATATCCTTAACGTCTTCTTATCGAACTGCGACTCACGTCCTGCCGCTGAAAGGAACAATTCCGTATCGCAGTCACGGCCAATTCCTGAAGCACGCAATTTTCTTATTGGCAAATTTTCAAAAGACCTGTCGGCATCCTTTAGATGTTTGATGAGCAAGACGCCCCTGTCAAGATCGTTTTTTTCAATAGCATAAGCCATCTTATCATTCCCCTTTCGTTTTTTTGTATTATAGCATATTTGGGGTTACTTTTGCAGCATTTTTTGCTATAATTATTATTGACTTCCATGAGAAAGAAGGGGGAACATGTTGAATTCAGCTACAGGGCAAGCCGTGGGAATTTTACTTCCCTTTTGGTCATATCTTCCTACTAACAGAATACCTTTCAGCGGGCTTCTTTATCCAGTTTCTAAGGTGATGAAAGAAGGCGACTTATTAAGGTTTGTGATGTTGGTTGGGCCTGCCAAGGAAGAAGTATCCATGTCTGGAAAGGACTTCTTCTGGCAAGATACGGATAAAATGTACAGGGTGCAATATGCTTTAGTGGACTTGACTATTCTATTTAAAGGTAGAATTTGTAATTTCACCGGCCTTTTTGTTCCTTCCGATCCCGGCGGGTTTTTCGTCAATTCCCGCTTAGCTGGAAAGGTAAAAGAAATGCGGGAAGTGTTTTACCATTGGAACCTAGGTGAAGTTTGGTCCTTAATAGTGGGCAACATAAAACCTTCCTGTGGGATATATAGAAATAGACAGCTTCTGCTTCCCGAAGCAGAAACGTGTTTAGGAATTGTAGCTGAAAATGCCTTCCCCAAGGGCTACGATATGAAAGACCTTGGGCGGGTAGAAAAATTACTTGAAGATGCTGGCCTTTTTAAGATCCCAGAAGTTTCCTTAGGGGATATCGAAAAAAAGCTATCTAAGTTTTCGGAAATAGATAAAATTATAGAAGAACTATCGGAAGAACAAAACTTTTTGCGATGAAAGGAAATGGTAGAATGGACTTTAATGCATATTTTGACTTCCTTTTAAATTCTAAAGGCGCAATGGCCGACGTATCGGCGGACCCCAACGCGAACGTGGCGGGGCGTTCTATAGCTACCGTCATGCAGGAAGCGTCCAAGCCTTTAATGAAAAATTATTGCCTGTCTAAGCTTTTTCAGCACGTCGACGTAGAAAGGAAGGTTAAAGAAGGCGAACTATATATATCTGACTCACATATGTTGTACGCCCCTTACTGCTGGAACTTTTCAGTGTCGCACTTGATGGCCTTTGGGCTTCCCTTTATTCCCAATATTCCTTCGAAGCCCGCAGTGCACGCTAGTTCCTTTTTGCAGCATTGTATACAACTTATTATGTACGCTTCCAACCACCAGTCGGGGGCGGCAGCGCTTACTAGTTTCTTCGTCGGACTGGACTGGTATGTGCGCAAGGACGACCTTGACGAAGATGAGATAAAACAGCTATTTCAGATATTTACTTATTCCATTAACCAGCCCGTCAGGTTTTCTGCGCAGTCGCCTTATGTGAATTTATCCATATTCGACAAATATTACTTGAAAGACCTTTATGGTAGCTTTAGGTATCCCGATGGAAGCACCTTAAACGAAAAGTCGGTAAGAAGTTTACAGAAGATGTATATAGAATGGTTCGTAGAAGAAATAGAAAGGACTGGCTTTATATTTACCTTCCCGGTGCTTACTGCGTGTTTATTGTTAGACGAAAAAGGCGACATAAAGGACGAAGAATTCCTGGACTGGTTATCGGAAGTCAATTCGAAGTACGGAATGATAAATATCTATATGTCAAAGAATGCTGATAGCTTATCTTCCTGCTGCAGGTTAAGAAACAACTTGGGATACGTCAATTCCTTTGGTTCCGGCGGGGATGGAGTGGGAAGCGTTGGGGTTTGTGCCATCAACTTGCCGCACGTAGCTTTGGTCACAAAAGACGAAGACAAATTCTTCGAAAGGCTGAAAGAAGACGTGGTAGACGCCCAAAAGTGTGTAGAATTTAGGCGTTCTTGGGTCGAAGAAAACATTTCCCGCGGGCTTCTTTCCCTGTATACTTATGGCTTTATGAATTTGGAACGGCAATATTGTACCGTTGGCATTGTCGGCGCCTGGGAAGCGGGGGAATTCTTGGGCGTAAAAGACCATATTGCTTTTTCCAAGAAGATCATAGAAACTATAAATAATTTAAACGAAATAAGGCGAAGTGAAACTGGTTTTCCTTACAACGTAGAACAAGTGCCCGCTGAAAATATGGCGGTTTATATGGCACAAAAAGATCGGGAATTGGGGCTGCAGCAAAAATATAATATTTATTCCAACCAATGGATACCCCTTTCGCAGGAAGCTGACGCGATAGAAAGAATTTATACAGCTGGACAACTTGACGACCTTGCCACCGGCGGGGCTATTCTGCACGTTAACACTCAAGGGCGGGTGAAGCCTGGAACGCATAAGGAAATAGTCAGGTTGTGCGCCAAGATGGGCGTGGTATATTTTGCATTGAACTACGTGCTTTCAAGGTGCGCGAAATGCAACGAAGTCTACGCCGGCGAACCTATTGTGTGTACTTGCGGCAATAATGAATTCGACAAGTTCACCCGCGTTGTCGGCTTTGTAACGCCCGTCAGGAATTGGAAAAAGGAACGGCGGGAAGAATTTAAAACAAGGATAAAATATAGCTTGGGGGGATACGATGAAAAAAATATTGCTTGCTGAAAATACGCCGGATGGTCTGATAGCTTCTTTATACCTGCAGGAACGTTTTCATACTTGCGATCCGCTTTTTGGTGAAAGTCCCATTCGTTTTGAAACACTTGGGTTTCCCATCTATTCTGCGGGCATTCCGACACAGGCTGAAGTTTATATCGACAACAAAGGGGAATACGAAGAAACGGAAAAAAGAATAATTAAGCCCGACTGGACGCTTGCTGAAATTGCAAGGAAGTACTTCCCATGTCCCAAATATGACCACCTTGAAAATGATGTACTTTTTGGATGCTTTTTCGACCTTTATGGGGCAAGTTCTTGTTTTGGACAGTTGCGGTTCGATCCCTGGTCCTGGAATGACGAAGATGTAAAACGATATATGAACTGGCAAAAGGAAACGGCAGAAAAGTTACTTGCTTCAAAAAGCGATAGCGAAGCCGAAGTATTCTTGTTGCCGCCGGAAACTGGTAGTTTTTGCAGGAAACTTTTATTTCTTGGTACAAATGCAAAATTAGTTTTGATGCTGCAAGGTCGTCGGTTCTGGCTTCAAGCTAGACACGGCTATGAAAGGGCGTTTAATTTAAGAAATTTCTTGTTCGATCAAGCCGACGGCGGGATCTTCACAGGTCAGCTTAACCCCATAAAGCTTCAGGAACGCTTGATAGATGCGATAGAAAAATATGACGAAAAGGGAGAAATGTTCAGATGAAATTCGAAGAAAGAAGCTATATCGATAGGTGTATGGACGTGGTGATGGGGCGGGACGATGAAAATATTACGCTTTTCATCAGGGTTCCCGCCTATTCCGACCTGCCGAAAGAACTGGCGGAAAAGCATCGAAAGTCCGTAGTTGACTTTTTGAAAAGGAATTTCCCAGAAATGCAGGAAGTATATTCTTTTAACGGTGCAAGCGAATATAAAGCTGTTATTCCAAAGGAAACGTTTTATGAACGCCTTCCTGAATTCCCCAAAGAAACGGACGACGATAACGTATTCAGGAAGGAAGCAGAGCTAGCGTTAAAGAAATTGCTTTGTTCCCGCAGTGCCCGCATTTATGCTGAAGACGCAGGTCTTTGGGAAACGGGGAATTTAGCGTCAGCCCGCGTGTTTCCGAAATTTCCTTATCCGTTGAAGGCCGACCTTTCCGTCGTCGAAGATAAAGACGTCGTCACCATCAACTTCCCTTGGCTGGCTTACCGTTTCTATGCGCCCATCTTTGAAAGGACGGCAAAGTTGCTTGTTTCAAAACTTGGTGCAAAGATAGCTAGTGAACCCGCGGAAACGAAGATGACCGCTTCGGCGTGGACGAAAAAAATAACTGTAGAAGGGGAAAGAAAGGACTACGTAGCTAATTTGGTCAGACAAGGTTTAACAGAACTAGGCTTTGAAGTGCGCTTCCGTGGCAAGGAAATGCCCATTAAAGAAAGCCACGTGGAAAAATTTAAGAAAATTGTGACGGAAGTTCCCAAAGAAGAAAGGTCTTTTGTGAAGTCTGAAATAAAAGACAGGATAATTCCCTATAACGACCGTCCGCTTCTTTACATACAACTTCTTCCTGAAACATATGAAAAGGTAAAGGACAAGATAGCCCAGTTCGTGGAAGAAAACAAACTTAAAGGCGGGCAATTCGTCCAAGGAAAGGGTTACATGAAAAGTTATATCATCGGAAGCGCGGAAAACATGGCGGGCTTTGAAAACAGGGTGAAATTGGCACAGAATTTGTCGCAGCTTTGCGGTGTCCCCGCAGAAATTCCAAAACCAATTGTGGGCATATACGATACAAAAGTGGCTGGTGCTTCCCGCGTTTGCGTGCGCATTCCGAAGGCTTGGGATAGGAACGTGGATAAAAATACAGCCCACGAAAGTTCAAAGGCGTTAAATGCTTTAATTAAAGAATTCCAAGCCCAAGACTGGGAACCGGTGTTTCCTGGAACTTATGTCGTAACTTATTCACTGCTCATCCCCAAAGGGGCAGAAGATGAAATAGAAAAAGCTAAGGCTGAAGCTATAGAAATTATTTCAAACTTCCCTGTAGAATACGAATTCGTCGATATGAAGGAAAGACGTTCCCAAAAAGCAGAACGTGAAATAAGAAAGAACATACAAAAAATAAGCATGGACAGGGACATTTGACAAAAAGAAGCAAAACAGTATAATATTATTATAAATTTTGATAAGGGGGAATAACAATGAAAAGATCTTTTCCTATCGTGCTTCTTGTAATTTTTTTCTTTACTTCGACGGCGCATGCTTTCTTTCCGGTTGGTTCGATAATTAGAAAGGTAGCTTATGACGCCGTAGAAGAAGCGACGGACGTGCCGTCGCCAGCGTTCTTGGGCTTGGTGGAAGTATTTAACAATTTATACGATAAGGAAATAACAGAAGCACAAGCCAAGTCGATGTGGAAGTCTTTCGGCAGAAGACTTTACGACTTCGATGATGTCCTTCGGGTTTTTGACAGGATGACAAGGTCTATGAAAGTAGAACCGGCTGAAATAGCTTGTCTGAAAGATAATAACAGGTATGCTGGAAATGTAATATTTTGCACAGCTGAAGAACTTGAAGCTGCAAGCAAGGGAAGTATATTATACGTACATATCGATGAAGATCAAGTAGAAGCAGAAAGCACGCTTTTGGCGGAAATGGCTTCTTCCACGGTTAGGGCAGTTTTGGGATATAATATCTATGGGGTGAAAAGTGCAGTAGCGGGACAAATGGACACTGCAATTGTCGTTAAAGATGGTGTTGTGGAAACGGAAAAGGGCGAAAAGTCAGTGGACTTTGAACAACTAGTGGACATTTCAGACTACATTGTATCTTTTAAGTCGGAAAAGCTGGTTAAGTCGGAAGAACAGGATGAATTGGACAGTTATTTAGAACAGTTAAGACAAGAAGTCAAAAAGGAGTGATCCAGTTGGCAATGACAATGGCAAAAATTCACCTAAGGGGAAGGTTGGGAAGCGATCCCGTCTTCTTTGAAGCAAAGTCGGGAAAGAAGTTCAACCGTCTATCTATTGCGGTCGACGTGGGAACACAGGATAACAGGAAGACAAGTTGGTTTAGCGTCCTTTTCAACGATAAGTGGAACTTGGAAAATTGGAAAAAGGGCGACCTGGTGGACATCGAAGGGGATATTAGGACAAGCGTTTATGAAAAAGACGGCGAAAAAAGGCTGAACGTTACCGTATTTCCGCAAAATGTGCTCAACATTTCTTTAGCCGAACGTAACAGGGCAAAAAACGAAGCGGAATTAGCTAAGGACGAAGAATTCGATCCGTCAGCCTTTGAAGAAGAAGAACCTGAAATATCAATACAGTGAAAATTATAGTTGTCCCATACACCAAGGAACTTATCGTCAAAAGTAATAAACCCTTTTCAGCGCTAATTTATGAGACGATAAGCAGGACGGAAGACAAGGACGGGGTAAAACTCGTCCTTTCTTCTTCCTTTTCAGGGATAATAGACCGCTGGGTGGAAGCAAGGCGTTTATTTAACGTACTTCCCATAATTGCGCCAATAGATGTCTTCCTTGAAGGTGGTTTTATCGTCTTTCCCATCTTAGCAGAAAAAACTTATTCCAATTTGCCCCAAGAATTGGAATATATGCTGAAGTGGTCACAAGGGACAAGGGAATATTTAGTAAGACAAGATGATCGCTGGTATTTTTCTGACTGTCCCGCCTTTAAGGTAAAGATGTCCGAACTTTTTGAAAAGTTGTGGTTCTTGTTTGGTGAACGCCCTGTATTTAATGCTGAAAAAGAAATAAGGGAAGAACTGTCCTTACCGCAGCCAGAAAAGTCGCCTTTATTGGACCTTGCAAAGGAAAAAAGAAAGCCCCAAAAGGACGAAGAAATTTTAGACTTTGGGCTGTTTGACTTCAGGTGGTCAGGATGACAGCCGATAAAGTAAGGAAGCTTACACGAAAGCTAAATACAGAAGGCGACGTATCCTTAGAAGAAGCCGAATGGATATATTCCCTTGTAGAAAAGAATATAGAAAAAAACGACCCCAATTTACCTGCTATAGCTTTAAGCGAATGGTATTTATCTGTAAGCCAAAAGCTTGAAAATAATGAGCGCGGTAATTTTATTTTTTCAATACTTATTCGTGATGACTTTTATAATAACTTTTTATGGTACGCGAATAACGCGCTCAAGAAATACGGAAGTTTTGAAGACCGCGTCCAAAAAATTTGTATAAACCGTTCGATGCGTTCGTTGCTTCCGAAACACCTGCGGGGTATGTTTACAAATGCAAAGTTAGGGGTCTATTCGTGGTTGTATACCTTGTCGTGTCGTCGCGCCGGACTTGTTTATTATCCGCAAAATGGTTGTACTATATCCCAATTCGCAGATAAGCTTTCCGCCGCCGTAACTTATGATGGGCGACCGTCAAGGACCAACAGGGTCAACTATATCGTAGAATATATAAAAAATAATATTCCATACATGGAAATGACGGCCGTAGCCCCCGCGGGGGACGAAGCGGTCGTCTTTATAGAAAGGGATAAAACGCCAATAGTAAAGAAAGCGTTAGGAATTCCATTTGAAGATCTTGTAGAAAACGCCTTAGAACAAAATATTATCGACAAAAGTATGGCGAAAAAGTTGTTAAATGGCGATGGTTATATTAAGTATTTTCCCGATGGGGCGTTTACCGAAGCATGTATAAAGTATATTGACAAAGTAGTTCAAATGGGAATAGAATGGAAAAATACACGTGAAACAATAGAAGGAAGTGACATGTGGTTAGACCAAATAAGGTGATGCATATGTTATGCAAGAAATTGGTTAAAAGGGAAATAATAATTGGCTTGTTAATAATTTTTTGTATCCTTTTTCCCACGGTTTCTAATGCAGCTGAAGAAACGGTAGATCCCTTTATGCAAAACAGGATCAACGAACTTAGGGAGCTTGTTTCGCAATTTGAGCCCCCGCCCAAAACAGGCGCACTTAACCAGCCGATAGACTTCAACCAAATTCTCGTCCAAAATTCCAGCGAATTGGTCATGAAGAATTTGCAGGATACCATAAATAAGATAAACCCAAGGCTTATAGAAGATATAAAGCTACCAGAAGGTGCACCTGGTTTTATAGCCCAAGCTTCCGCCGACTGGATGGTCACGCGGGCGCTTGTTTATGGCTTTACCAACCTTGACCAGGCAAAGGGCACCATGGAAAGTTGGGTGACTATAGACGACAAAGGAAAAATTACTCACCTTACACCCGGAACCCCGCCGTGGTTTATAGCCAGAAGCGCCCAAATAGCCAAACACCAGATCAACCCTTTGCGGGGCGGCATAATAGGCGAAGTTTCCGTGGGGCAGAATATACAAACAGACGAAGGGACGATAAATGTCCCATCGGAAGCTGTAAGGCAAATAAAAAACCTGATGAAGACTTCTTCCTTCGCTGATAAGCTAAAAAACGTCCCCGGTATTAAAGCGGGTGACAGCGTTTACGATCGGTCTTTACTCATAGCCCGCATATTATGGTGCGTTATCTTCGTCGTCAACCTTGTTTGGTTGGCATATAAGACGCTAATAGCCGGCGAAGAAGGCGACATGATAACGACGATATTTAGGTCAATTTTTATATTCATATCGCTTTATTTTTTAAGGGAAATAATTATGATGGGCATTACGCTTTCTTCTGCTGTGGGCAATGCTATCTTAGGCGGGTCTGACGTAGCCCATGCTGTATCCGATATCAGCGAAATTGTGGAAATGAAACAATCATTGGTTTCAACTTCCGGACTTATAAAGGGCATGATAGCCGATGCCTTTATAACCATATGCGGACGAATTGCCCGTGCTGTGGTTTACGTGATGTTCATCTTGGCCGACGTAATGGTGGCAATAACTTCCGTCATCGGCCCTTGGATGATCGTCCTTTCCATGCTTCCCTTTTGTGAAAACTGGATGTCCCACTGGATCAGAAGCTATATTACCTTCCTTTTCTATCGTCCCCTGTCGTGCTTGCTTTGCGTAGTACTTTATATCATCGGCCTTACTGGAATGGACATAGGGCTGATAGAACTCATGATAACTTGCATCGTCTTTATCATAGCTGCCGTGAAAGTCCCAAGCATGGCAGAAAACATGGGCGGGGCCGCCGCTGCTGTGGGAGCGGGAATGGCGGGAATGGTGAGCAAATCGCTCAAAGCGGGAGCGGGCGTTGGAGCAAGGGCCGTAGGACGGGGAGCCGTGGCTGCGGGGGCGCGGCTGTTGAGTTCCCTTAAGGGGAAGGCCACCCCGCCAAAGGAATGATGGCGATGAAAAAGGTACTTGCAGTTGTTTTCCTGTTTCTTTTCGTCTCGCCGGCCTTTGCCGAGTACATTCCCATGGAGCAGGAAGTCGTCTACCCTTCCGCAGGGTCGGCTGAAGAGATCGTGTCTTCCATACTGTCGAACGTGGAAGCCCCCGACTGGACGGAGACGGGCGGAACTTCGGAAGCCTACATGCCCGTGTACGAGAAAAAAGTCAAGGAACAGCTCAACCTTGTCACCTTTTCAAACTATATGACCGTAGGCGACATGCCCATCACGCGGGCAATACTAGGCACGGCTAAGTTCAACATGCATTTTTGGCCGGAAGTGGCCAATACTTTAGCTGAAAACATGGTAAGTGGGACTTTCATAGATGCACAAAACAAAGCTAACGCGCTAACGGACAACGGCGTTATCTCGCGGGCCGAAGCTGTAGCGGCACATGCTCAAGGTATTTTAAAAAACGTCATCTATCCTATATCCTTAAGCATCCTTGCAGTAGTATTTATCGTTCAAATTATAGCGACCTACTTTTCTTCCCGAACTCAAGTTACACATTATGCTGTCCACTTTTTCCGCTTGATGTTTTTCATAATGGCCATTTATTTCTTCAGAATATGGGTAATACTACTTCTTGATATATTCAACTTTGCTGGATATTTGATATCCCCCTGGGGCGCACAGGCGGATATGCAGCGTTCTTTGGTGGATGCAGCACAAACGGGTAAGGCCTTTGACTGGTTAAACCTTACCAGCATCGTAACGGCCATAATGCAATGGGCGGCATATATGGCGATAAAAGTGCTTCTCATTTCAAGGGACGTCATGCTGGCCGTCACGCTTGTGACAGGACCGATATGTTTAGCAATGGGGTATTTATCTTTATATACGCAGAACGACTTCGTCAAGGGCTTCCTTTCCGGCTGGCTACAGAACTTCTTCAAGTTCCAGTTTTGGGGCGTATTTTCTTCTATTGCTTTAATTGGGCTTTCTATCGTGGACTTTCTGGCGAAGACAGGTTCTGCCGATCCATTAGTGGTATTTATAACCGGCATAGCTTTCGTGCATGTAGCGTTTAATATTCCGAAGCTTGCCGATAATATGTCCGCCGTCGTCATATCTTCCGTGGTGATGGCCACGATATCCATGGCTGCCCAAAGGGGTGGCGGGACTGCCGCTTCCGCAACCGCGGGCGCCGCAAAATCCGTGATAAGAAAGCTTCTCGGAAGATAGGAGAGAAAATCATGAGCGAAAGAATCTTTTGTCCCAAATGCGGCAAAGACCTTGGTCCCGTTCAGCCATTGCCTGATACAAAAGTGATATGTCCTAAATGTAAGAAGTGGGTGCCAGCATATGCCGAAATTAATAATGAAGCTTTTGCTTCTTTAAAAGGGTGATATAAATGATCCATCGCCATATAGATGACGAACTTGACTTGTCCATTCCCGCAATAGAAGACGTTATTTTGCGGGGAAGTTTTGAAGACCAACGTGGGCTTGCCCGTCGTATTGCACGTGATCCCTTTGGCGAAACGGCACATTTTCTTGAATGTATTTTAAATGCTACCCCAGAAGAACTTGGAAGCTATGGCATCGTATGGTCAAGGTTTCTTGAAAGGCGGCGACAAAGTTATGAAAAATTATAAAAAGTTATGAAACAGATCCTTGCAATAGTATTGGCGGCGATCTTTTTTAGTACTGCCTATGCTTCTGTCACGGCTACGCAGAAAATAACCATTAAAGTCGAAGCTATAAATGAAATTTCGGTAAGTGGCGATCCGGAAACGTTCCTTATAAGTGAAGATAAAAGTTCCATCGTTGACAGTTCGACGACCTACGCTATTACCACAAACCAAACCAATAAAAAGATCGTAGCTAAGATAGATAACGAATTGCCGAAAGGGCTAACTTTGAAGGTGCAGCTTGATCCGCCCGAAGGGGCCACAAGTAACGAAGTTGCACTAAGCACCATCCAGCAAGATGTCGTCTTGGGAATGGGCCCAGTTGCAGCTAAAGACATGAAAATACATTATACGCTTATTGTCGACGAAAAGCCTGAAATAGCCGAAAGTTCAGTCAAAGTCGTCTTTACGATCGTAGATAACTAAATTTTCCTGTAAATTTTTCCTAGTGAGTCAATTCTTCTGTAAAGTTCCCCCTTTGTGCCGTCGTTGTTTAGCACTATAGACGGGAAGTTTTCAAATTCCTTTTCGCTTGGGTGTTCGTCTAAATTGCCGGGCAAACCGGCCCTTGCGCGTTTTACCAATATGGGAATTACTTCATATCCGTGTTCTTCGGCAAACTTTATTAATGCATCGAATTCGTTCTTAAACCGGCAGTCGGTTATGACGATCCTTTCTGGTTTTTCCCTTTTCATTTTTTCTATCACCGGCTTGATCCACATGTCGGGATCGTAATTTCTTCCTACCGATCCTAATTCTTGTAGAAAAGTTCGTCCCTTTTCGTCCTTTTCGCCGTTCCACTCCATCAAGCGGGCAATTTCCTTCAGTTCGTCGGCGAAGGCATAACGTTTATATCCCAAAGACACAAGATATTCCCCGCAGGTATCTTTGCCTGCCCCAGCTTTTCCTGAAAGAATTACCATTACACCCATAGGTGCAACACCGCCCCTAGGAACATAACTGGCGCAAAGGGAAGCTGGCTTTTCATGTTTATCTTCTTCGTAGTTAATAAGACCAGCAAGACAACGCCCGTCGCTATAGAACCAAAACAAAGCGCACGCACTAAACCGTAAAGTCCTAACCAGGCGCCGTAGAAAAGAAGCAGCGTAACGTCCCCTTGGCCCATCTTGTTCGTCTTCGCCAGTAATGCGGAAAATATGAAGCCAAAGGCGGCACCTGTTGCAGACAGCGTAAAGTCGCCCGTAAAGAAGGAAATGATAAGAAAGGCGACGGCAAAGGGCAGCGTGAACAGGTCATATATCACGCCGTGATATGAGTCGGTAAGCACGGATAACCACGCAGCAGAAAGGCCCAATGCTATCCATATTATCTGGTTTCCTGAATACCATTTAGTAGCAAGCACCAAAGAAATGGCAAAGACAAGTTCTATGACGCGGTACTTATATAACGACCAAGAATAGATGGGAATTAGTTCTTGCCATTTTCTGTATGCAACCCCAGTCAATGTCTTTTCCGCTATTACACTTAAAACGGCAGCTAAAAACAGCCCAAATACGAAAGTCAATTATATTTCCCCCTTAGAAATAAAAATTTAATACAACACCAATAAACAAAAAGGGCGTTAAAGGAAGTCCTTCCTTGGGTTTTCCTTTTGAAAGCGAAAGAAACGCTAAAGTTGCGCCAAAAACTAAGGCAGCAAAAATACCAGAACGTATGATATCTATTAGCCCAAGCCAAATGCCGGCGAAAAGAAGCAGCGTAACGTCCCCTTGGCCTACTTTCTTAGTATTCGACAAAATTATCGCTATTACAAAACCTGTTATTCCGCCGAACAAGGAAAGTATGAAGGTATCTAGGCGGAAGAACAAAATATTGGCCAAAAGAAATATCCCCGCAAAGGGAAGTGTAAATATGTCATATATGGTCCTGTCGTAAATATCGGTCAGCACGGACAGAAAAAGGACGCTAAAGCCAGCTACAATATAAAATTTATAAAAGGGAAGATAATACCACTTCACCGAAAGAAGCAGCGCAATTCCAAGGGCAAGCTCGCTTAAAGGGTACCTTACGGGAATGGAATTTTTACAGTAACGGCATTTTCCCTTTAAAAATATCCAGGATAGAACCGGAATAAGGTCGTACCAGGCAAGCGCGTGTCCGCAGGAATTACATTTAGACCTTGACCACAACCACTTTTCGCCCCTGACCGTCCTTTCTACTACGACGTTCAGGAAAGAAGCCAAACACAACCCAATTATGAAGAACAATAGAAAACCCCCTTTCTAAGTTACGCTTCAATTATAACATATCTTTTCCCTTTGACAATTACCCACTATATGATAAAATATATCTATCGACGAAAAAGGGGCGAAAATATGAGCTGGGTTCCGCTTCATGTGCATAGCGAATACAGCACCCTTGACGGTGCTATAAGGATAAAAGACTACGTCAACTGGGCAGTACAGCACGAACTTCCTGCCGTGGCCGTAACTGACCATGGCTTTCTTTCCGCTATACCTGAATTTAGCAAACAGGCCAAGGGAAAGGTAAAGCCCATATTCGGCATGGAAGCTTACGTGGAACCTATCACGGAAACGGGGAAAAAATATCACCACCTTATTATTTTGGTAAAAAACCAACAAGGGCTGAAGAATTTATATAAATTATCCAGCATGTCCTTCGAAAACAGGACGGGTAAGTACGGTATTATCAAGCCAGCTTGGTTAAAAGAATATGGCGATGGCTTGATATTTTTGTCTGCCTGTATGCAAGGCGAGCTTTCCCATTTGCTTCTTACAGGACAAACGTCCCAGGTAAAAACTTTTATAGACTTCATGAAAGGGTTGGACTTCTTTATAGAACTCATCGATATTGGGACGAAAGAACAGAATGAATTGAACATAAAACTGAAAGACGTAGCAGATAAATTTAACATCATGACAGTAGCTACGCCTGACGCCCATTACTTTGCCGAAGACCGGTGGTGGTATCCCACCTTTTGGGCTTCCAACAGGCATACTTCGGAAGACTACGACACCAGGGCGGAAAGCATGGCAAGCATGGACCTTTCACTGCCCACGCCGGAATATATGGTAGAAAAATATGGCCAGTCAGCAGAAAATACCCTTTACATCGCAAATATGATAGAAGAAGTCAAGGTGGGCTTTAATAAACACATGATGCCCAAGCTCAGTAATTCCGTGGACTTAAGAAGTTTAGCCAGGCGCGGGCTTGAAGAAAAGATAAGAAAGTATAACCTTTCAAGGTCAAGACAAGAATATGAAGAAAGGCTGAACAAAGAATTAGATATTATCGGCAACCTTGGTTTCGATGACTATATGCTTTTAGTGCGGGACATCATAGAAACTGCTAAAAGTAAAAATATCTATGTGGGGCCAGGCCGCGGTTCCGCCGCTGGTTCCCTGGTAGCCTGGACTATAGGTATAACTGCCGTCGATCCCATCCGTCATGGGCTACTTTTTGAGCGCTTCATCAACCCCGGAAGGAAGGGCTTTCCCGACATAGATATAGATATAGAACACGAACGTAGGGAAGAAGTCATAGAAGACCTGAAAGAAAAGTACGGCCACAACGCCGTGGCTGGTATTGTGACTTTTTCCCAGTATAAAATAAGAAATTCCATATGGGATGTCCTGCGGGCGTTGTTCGATAAAGTAGAAGCCGGCAGCGACGTAGAACAGTTCAAAAAGATAGTCGGCGAAGAAATACGTTCCGAAAGGGACGAAGAAACCAACGTGGTAATTCGGGAATTTATGGACGAAGAAGCTATATACGAACGCACGAAAAATATCATGCCGCGGGAAAAGACGGAAGAAATACTGGAAACGGCCAAGAAGATAGTGAGTTTGCATAAAAACTTGGGACGTCATGCCGCGGGCGTCGTCATAACCCCAGGCGATATAGAAAATTATTGCCCTACTGCATACGTCAAAAGCGGCGACGAATACGTCAAGATAACGCAGTTCGACATGAACGGCATAGATGACGTAAAGCTCGTCAAGATGGATATTTTGGGACTGAAGAACCTTACTGCCGTTAGGGAAGTATACGAAACAGCACGAAAGTTCGATAAAACCGTAGAAAAACCGGAAGATATATATGACTACTTAAACGGCGCAAAGAACTTACCGGAAGATAAGGTAAAGCGCATGTGGGTTACTGTTTATAAAAAACCAGACGGCATATTCCAAGTTTCTTCTTGGAAGGCAAAGCAGATAATTTCCCGCGTGAAACCTGTAAGCGTAAACGAATTCTGCGACATCATTGCCTTGAACCGTCCTGGGCCATTGGCCAAGAAGTTAGACGAATATTATGCCAAGCACCAAATACCAGAAGAACTGGATATCCCCGCGTTAAAAGAAATTACCAAGAATACACGTAACGTCTTGATATACCAGGAACAAGTGATGGAAGTGGCCCGTAAAGTAGCTGGTTATACTTTGGCAGAAGCGGACGACCTAAGGAAGGCCGTGGGTAAGAAGAAACCTGAAGAAATGAACGAACAAAGGAAAAAATTTGTCGACGGGGCAATAAAACAGGGGTATACGAAAAAACAGGCGGAAGATATCTTTTCTACAATAGAAAAATTTGCGGGCTATGCCTTCAATAAGTCCCATTCCATGGCCTATTCCTATCTTGCTTGCGTCACGGCTTGGCAGAAGGCAAACTACACCCCCATTTGGGCTAAGGCCTATCTTGCCATGAAGTGCAAAAGTGAAAAGAAGGAAAACCTGGGGGAGCATATAGATATAGTTAACGAACTTTGCCCCGTTTTCGGGCCGCGCTTGACCAAAAAAGACGCAACGTTAGAAGATGCCATGGACATGCGAGTGCTGCGCAGCTGCGGCATCGACATATCCGAAAAGGATGCCTTTTTGCTGAAAAATTCTTGGGCTATATTATTTGGACTAAAAGATATTTATCAAGTGAAAAACAAGATAGCACAATTCGTTGACTTTCCAGTTCCCAATACGCTTAAGGAACTTTGGGAACTGTCGGTAAAGCACAACATGACCAAAAGCATCTTTGCGCCGCTTTTTGCTTTAGGCGTATTCGATAAGGTGCTGGAACCTTACGGCGATCCTATTTTAATTCGCGCTTTGATGATGTTGGATGAAGGGGCGGAAGAATACGAAAAAACGAAGCAAGCAGTACTTGAAGTCATGCCAAGGATCAGAAAGTCGCCGGAAGAAAAGTTAGCGGGAAATTTCCCCTTTCTTTCGTTATTTTTACTGATGATCGCTTCAAAGAAATATACCGAAACGGCTGAAGAAATAGTAAAAATGTATGCAAAACGTGCCGATGAGCAAAGGTTCTTCGAAGATCCAGAATTTAGGAATAGATGTATAGCCGTCATCTATGAAACGGAAAAACAGTTACTAGGCGACGGACTGACGGTGAAGTGGTGGGATATGGCCGCAGAAGCATTGAAGTACCGCTTTACCTGTTTTGCCGACCAAGTGTGGTTGCTAAGGAAGTCTAAAAAGAAAGAAGTAGTACAGATATTAGAAGACGGCTTTTGGACCATTGGGAAGGTCCGTGTCCGTGACGGCAGGGCCATAATGTCAGGCAGAAATGGTGCTGCTGGAAGTTCCTTGTTCTTTAAGGTCGACAGTAAACCAGTCCAGCAAGAAATTTGGACAGTAAAGTTAAAATTAGAAGGAAATTATTTTAAGTACTTAGATCATATTCCCATTCTGCCTGGACGAATAATTGAAACGGACAACAAATTTATCTATAAACCTGGTAAGATGCCGGAAAAATTGAAGGAATACGTGCAAAAGGTTAATGTAGGTTTAAAGTCAATTTCTATTTCATAAGGGGTGGAAGTCATTGTGGATCTTGGAATTTTTTAAAAGGAACATTAAAAGGAACAAAAGTCAAAAAAAGGAAGAAGTGCCCACTTTTTATAGACGTCCCGTTCCTGGCCGCATCGTCGTCTTCACTTCAGGAAAAGGGGGCGTGGGAAAGACGACCATATCTACTTCAGTTGCCTATGTCTTAGCCGAAGCGGGAAAGAAGGTGCTGCTTATAGATCTTGACACGGGCTTGCGCAATATAGATATTCTTCTTTCCTTATCGGATAAGATAGCTTGGAACTTGTATGACGTTACGGAAAAGAAAGTCCCTTGGGAAAAGGCCGTCGTTTCCCCCATGCAAAACTTATACGTTTTAGTAAGCGATCACCTGCGAGAAAAGGAAGCCATACGCAAGGACGCCTTCGAAGTAGCGCTTTATGATATGGCAAGGCATTTTGACTTCATAATTTTGGACTGCCCCGCCGGAATAGAATATGGCTTCAGGTTAGCCGTAGCTTGTGCAGACGAAGCCATCGTCGTCGCCGGGCCAGATATGCCTTCATTACGCGGCGCAGCGCAGGTGACAAGGTTGCTTAGGGAAAAGAAGCCCTGCGTGGGAGTTGTAAATAAGGTAATTCCTGAACTGAAAGATCAAGGTTTGTGCGCAGGGAAAAAGGAAGCGGAAGAGATACTCGAAATACCTGTAACAGCAGAGATTCCTTTGGATAACGCTGTTGTGGGATGCGCTCATGCTGGTATTCCGATAATGTCGGTGAAGAAGAATTCCCCCTTTAAAAGGGAAGTAAGAAAATTTGTATATGACAGATATAGCTTGGACGTCCCTAAAACGCCACAGAAGGCGCTTTTTTTGTAGCGAAGGATAAAATATACCAATGGCCCTTTTAAATTTTATTCTGGGCCGTCCTGGTGCACCTTCATACTTTAAAAATGCCTGAAAACACGACAGCTATCGACTTTATAGCGGTTTTATAAGAAAAAATAAAAATACGCATGGTTGCTGGAATTACCAGTTTGTCCGAAATGTCTGTTAAATGTCCGTTAAATGTCCGTTAAAGGGTGAGCAGATGTCGAAAAAAGCTAATTTTTATTCAAGATCCATATTTTCCGATGATATATCCGAAGTACCGATGCAGGCGTTGTTCCAATTTCTGCATTGTGAAATTGGCTTCCTACCAGCGGGCGAAATTATATGGGAAAAGGGACAACGGACTGCGTCTTGTGCCTGGGGAAGCTGGTGTTCTGCTAAGGCCCCGCGCCCGCGTGATATACATGAATATCTGCTCGTCTTCGTTAAAGACTTCTTTTCAAGGCCGGACAAGGGCGTTTCGGATATAAATAAAGAAAACTTCGCGACCAATACCTTATCCGTTTGGAAAGTAAAACCTGAGTCCGCAAGAAGGATAGGTCATCCCGCGCCCTTCCCCTTGGAACTAGCAAAAAGGGTCATATCGCTTTATTCTTATGTTGGTGACGCGGTATTAGATCCCTTTGCAGGTTCGGGGACTACGCTTGTCGCCGCAAAGGAAATGGGAAGGACGTATGTGGGCTATGAAATAGAACCGAAATATTGTGAAATAGCAAAAGAAAGACTAGAAAACATTCAGGGGTGATAAGTATGCAGGAAATAATAGCAACGTTAGACGACAGGGGAAGTGTTACTTTGCCCGCAAGCGTGAGAAAAGTTTTGGGCGTAAAAGCAGGCGATACGTTACTTTTCAAGTGCAGCCCAGAAGAAAATATCGTGCAAGTAATTCCTATCAACGTTAAACATGAAGGAAGGGAAGTTACAGAATGACGCTTCTTGAAGAACTTCAGTCATTATTAACGCAGGACGAAAGGTTAGCGTCCGAAGGGAAGTTGCTGAAAAACAAGATAACGGAACTGGCGATGAAAAACGACGAAACATTACTTAGTTTACTGTGGGACAACGAAAGAATTAGAAGCCACTTTTTCACTAAAGTCAAAAATATAGCTGTCTTCGACAAAGACAAGTTCATAAAGTTCGTCAACAACAAGCAGTTCCTGCCCGACTCATATACCACATTTAAGAATAAAATTGGTTTAACCGTCGGCGGGGAATATATATCCCAAAATAAGGAAGTAGTATTATCTTGGCCCTATAAGGACTGCGTCCTTGAAGGCGGGCAGAAGAAAAACGAAAAGCGAAACGAAGTGTTCTTCAACGAAATACTAGCGCCTGATGAAATTGACAGACTGTTAGATCCCAAGGTATTTACCAACTTCAAAAGAATAGACAAAGATGGGGAACATCCCATTGAAGAAATAAAACCCACAGACAACTTGATCATTAAGGGTAATAACCTTTTAGTTTTGCATTCGCTTAAGAAACGCCTGAAGGGCAAAGTAAAGATGATCTACATCGATCCGCCCTATAATACCGGCAATGACGAATTTATGTATAACGACAGTTTCAACCATTCGACATGGTTGACGTTTATGAAAAATAGGCTTGAAGTTGCAAGGGAACTATTAAGGGACGACGGTGTTATTTTTGTGCAATGCGATGACAGGGAACATGCATATCTGAAAGTGCTGATGGATGAAATATTTTCAAGGGAACAATTTATAAGTAGTATTGCTGTAAAGGTTAAGGCGCCATCTGGTGTTGCATCGGGTAGCAAGCTTATATTTGACGTGAAAGAAAATATACTTGTCTATGGTAAGAAAGACCCAGTTACTCCTTATGAAAACTTAATAGAAAAAGAATTTATAGATAGAAATTCTAAAACCGTCGAGCAATATAATATGATCCTTGAAGATGAAGGGGTTGAAGGGGAAACAATTGCTAAATTAAAAACAAGCACGGGAACCATTGAGATAAAAAGGAGATGTAATTACAAAATAACACGAATTCCAATAGATGAAATAGATGATGTAAACGAATACTACGCAAACAATATTGATAAAATATTTAGATCGGAAACGCTTTCAGGCGGTATCGAAAAAAAGATAAAAAACCTAATTCCAGATAATAAACTATATTCTTATTACCATATTCCTTCAAAAGGAATATATAAAGGGGAAAAAGTAAAATATTACATATATAAAAATGGTGCAGTATTCTTTTTAAAGGATCGTTCTAAAATAAGAACCGTTAATAATAAAAAGGTTATATTTAAATTAGAACATATATCGAATATTATTACCGCTGACTGGTGGTTAGGAAGTGCCTTTGCTAACGAAGGTGGGGTAAAGCTTAACAACGGCAAAAAACCCGAAGAACTGCTACGCATGCTAATATCCTTAGTCACCAAAAAAGATGATCTTGTAATGGACTTTTTCATGGGAACTGGTACGACTTGTGCTGTAGCCCACAAGATGGGCCGTCAGTATATCGGCGTGGAACAGTTGGACTATGGGGAAAACAGCGCAGTCGTGCGACTTAAGAACGTAATAAACGGCGATCCCACCGGCATATCGAAGACGGTCGGCTGGCAAGGCGGCGGGGACTTCGTTTATTTGGAACTGATGGAACTTAACGAAAAATTTGTGCAAGATATACAAGCCGCCAAAACAACAGAAGAACTTCTTGAAATATGGGAAAGGATGAAAAGGCAGTCATTTTTAAGCTACAGAATTGATCCGAAAGATATCGACAGTAACGTGGAAGAATTTAAAGACTTATCAATTGAAGACCAGAAGAAGTTTTTGATAGAACTTCTCGATAAAAACGATCTTTATGTCAACTACAGCGAAATAGAAGACGGACAATACGGCGTGAGCGAAGAAGACGTGCAGCTTAACAGGAAATTTTATACGGAAGCGGGGCGTTAATATGGAACCTACATTAAGGCAAAAATATGATATCCTTTCAGAACAGGGTATTTGGGACAGGTTGGTTGAAGTACCTGAATATATCGAAAGCAACCTTAACCCAAAATTTAGCTTAAGGAAATATCAGAAAGAAGCTATACAGCGGATGATATTTTATCTTAAACATGATAACGGGCGGGCCATGCCGTCACACTTGCTTTTCAACATGGCGACTGGTTCTGGCAAGACGTTACTTATGGCCGCAAGCATACTTTATCTTTACCACGAATATGGGTATTACAACTTCCTGTTCTTCGTCAACAGCACGAACATCATAGAAAAGACAAGGGATAATTTTTTAAATTCCTTTTCTTCAAAATATTTGTTCAACGAAAAAATTGTCCTTGATAACAAAGAAGTTAAGATAAGGGAAGTAAACAATTTTAGCAACACAACCGAAGACGACATAAACATCGTTTTTACGACGATACAAAAGTTGCATTCCGACATGAACATGGTAAAGGAAGAAGCAGTATCGCGTGAAGACTTTGCCGACAAGAAAATTATCATCATATCCGACGAAGCCCATCATATCAACGCCTGGACAAGAAATAGGCTGAGCGAAAAGGAAGCCCAGAAAAAAAACACTTGGGAAGGCACCGTCATGGAAATATTTAATTCCAACGAAGAAAACATCATGCTCGAATATACGGCCACAATTGACCTGAACAACCAAGAAATTTGGAAGAAGTATAAGGATAAGCTAATTTACGAATATAGCTTAAAGGAATTCCGCCAGGACGGTTATAGCAAAGAAGTAAAAGTCTTAACTGCCGACATGAAGAAGATCGACAGGATGCTATCTGCCGCTATTTTAAGCCAGTATCGAAGGAAAATAGCGGAAAAGAACAAAATATATCTAAAGCCAGTGGTGCTTTTTAAGTCTAAAACCATTAAGGAGTCCGCAGAAAATGCAGAACTTTTCCATAAAACGATCAAAAATTTAAAGGCAAAAGACCTTGACGATATCAGGTGTAATTCCGAAGGGACAGTTTTGGAAAAGGCTTTTCACTATTTTGATAAGCATGGAATTTCAAACGACATCTTAAGACTTGAACTACAAGAAGACTTTGGGGAAGAAAAATGTATGCTGCTTGACTCCCAAAATATAGATGAACGCAAACAGCTGCAGCTTAATTCCCTTGAAGACGAAAGTAACGGCATTCGCGCTATCTTTGCCGTCAATATGCTAAACGAAGGCTGGGACACCTTAAATTTGTTTGATATCGTGAGACTTTATGAGACCAGGGACGGAAAGCGAATCGGCGGAAAATACATTCCGGGTAAGACGACGCTTTCGGAAGTCCAACTTATTGGAAGGGGCGCAAGATACTTTCCCTTTACGGTAGATGACAAAGACAAGTTCAAGCGGAAGTTCGACAACGACCCAGAAAATGAAATGAAGATCTTAGAAGAACTATATTATCACAGTTCTTACGTGCCACAATATATAGCCGAGCTGAAAACCGCGCTTAGGGAAAGCGGAATCATGCCGCCAAAAGAACCTAAAACGGTGAAGCTTAAAGTAAAAGAAAACTTCAAGAACACCGAATTTTGGAAAAAGGGGCTTATCTTTATAAACAGCCGGAAGAAAAAGGACGGACTAAAGTTAGAAGACATTTCCCAAATTATACAAAATAAAGTATACGGCCCAGTCGTGCTGAAAAGCGGCCGACTGCAAGAAGAAGCGCTTTTTGAAAATGGGAAGTCGGAACGTCAGCAAAGGGCAAAAAATATTAAACTGAAGGACTTTAGTAACGCCGTAATAAGAAAGGCTATCGCCAAGGACGACTTCTATAGGTTCGATAACTTGAAGAAATACCTTTCGAAGTTGGACACCATAAACTTGCTCGTCGAATGCATAAAAGACGCGACTGTCAATGTAATTGCTAAGGGAAAACTAACGCCTGACGATAAGTTAAAAATTGTCCTTGTCCTTTTAGACCAGTTGAAGGCACAAATTAAAACGCAATATACTGAATATGAAGGGACGAAATTATTTATGAGCAGAAATATCAGCGAAGTCGTCAAGGATAAAACGCTTAACATAAACGTAAACTCGGATAGGGAAGCCGGCCGGCCGATGAAAGATCCGATAATTGCCGAATTACAGCTGGACTTGTCAAAAGAAGACTGGTACGTCTACGACGAAAATTATGGCACTTCCGAAGAAAAATACTTTATCCGTTTTTTGCATGGTGCCATGGACAAGCTGAAAAAGAAATACAAAGATATCTATTTAGTAAGGAACGCAAACTTGTTTAAGTTATATAATTTCCCTGATGGCCGTGCTACAGAACCGGACTTCGTGTTGTTTTTAAGGAAAGAAGACGACAAAGACTGGATACAGTACCAAGTATTTGTAGAAGCTAAAGGAAGGCACTTGCTTGAAATGGATCGGTGGAAGGAAGACTTCCTGAAGAACATAGAAGAAAAATATAAGCTGGAAACTTTAGCGGAAGATAAACACTACAAACTAAAGGGGATGCCCTTTTACAACGAAGCGAACAAGAAGAAATTTATAGACGCCTTCGAAAGTGAGTTTTGCCAATGAAAAAAGAAGTTGACTTTATTAAGTCGGCGACAGAAAAATTAAAGGCTCAAGGCGACGTTTCAGCGAACGAAGCGACTTATATTTTTTTATTGGCTGTCGTAGTATACGCTTATGAAATGGGGCGGCTTGAAGGGTGGTATAAAAGTAGTTTCTACGACAAATTCGATTATACGGAATTATCAGCCGCGCTCGCAAAGTGGTATGATGAAGTTTTTGCGCGGATAATTAATAAATCTGGTTATTGTAACTTTATTACATCTATCCCTTCACGGGAAATATGCCCGCCCACTAAGTACATGGAAAGCCCCACATCTTACATGATAAAAGTTATGGATATGGTGTGGGATAAGCAACATATTCTTAAAAAGGTTTTTAAGACGCCAGAACACGTTTATTTTAGCGCCAATAAGAAAATGGCTGTATGGATTAAAAGAAACGTCCCGCTTTCTTTCGACATGCTATGCTACTATGGGGTCTATGGTTCCAACTATAGCGGCATGGACTTTGCTAGGTTTGGGCTTTTAGATGCCTTACCAACTTATGAAAGAAAAATTGAAAAGAAAAAACTTCAAATGTTGTTCGATATCGACATCCCTTTTTTGCGAAGTGTTTCAAATGAAAAAGAAGTAGACATCTGTTCGGTCATATGCCCTATTAAGTACAAAGACGTATTAGACGCAATAGCTGATAACTTGCCCATCCCTGAAATTCCGCAGGAAAAAGCAAGCGCACATGTTCCGAAAGATATAAAATACATAAATTTGCTTACTGATCGCTTGCCTTTCCAGGACATCACGGAAGAAGAAGCGGACAACATATACTTACTGTTTAAAATGTATCAAGCATTAAGAATAGCTGCCTTAAAGGGAAAGGGTTCTGCGCATTTTAAGCAGCAAGCCCAAAATGCAACTGAACCCATTTTAAATGCACTTGTTGTATGGTACAAAGCAGTTGAAAAGGAATTAAAGAAGGGCAGACGCGGCAACTTCGTTTATACCTTGCCAAGCAATCCAGATATGAATTTATATCAGCTAAGAAAGCCCATAAAGAAATGTTTGGAAATGCTTCCGAAAGAACCATTAAAAGTTGCGATCCGAAGTAAAGAAGATCTTCCCATCGAAGACGTCTTTTTCGATACGGGGTGTACCACAATGAAGAAGGGGTCTAACAAAAGCTTTCTTTGTGAAACCAGCAGATGTGGCTTTTACGAACGAAACGGCGCAAACTTAAAGGAATGGAAGCCAATTTTGCAATATAACGAAGGATTTTCGGAAGATTTTATACTAAATAGTTATTCCAAAGGGCCCACTATAGGAAAGTTACGTTTTGCGGAATATTCTTTGGGGATTAAATATATTATTGTAGATGGCAAAATTGCAGTAAAAGAAAAAGACTATCAAAAGATGGTTGAAGTTTTTAAACTGTCCGATAGTAAAATTATGGAAGCGGCAGAACTTATAAAACAAAGGAAAAAAGAAGAAGGGGTACAAAACGTTGAACCCTTAGAATATATAATAAAGGGCGTCGAAATGGTTTATAAGGCACAAAAGGCACAAGAAGAATATTTTGAAGAAAATGACTGGATGGAAATAGATCGATGAAAAAAGAAATTGAATTTATTAAGTCAATGACGGAAAAATTAAGGACGCAAGGTGATATTACCGTAGATGAAGCAACTCATATTTTCGTTTTAGCAACGGTAATATATACCTATGAACATGTTTTTGAACGTCGATATCGTAAAATTTTTGGGGATAAATTCGACTACACAGAAATGTCTGCAGCGCTTGACGAATGGTATAAGGAAGTGTTTTCGCGAATACCGGACTATAGGCCGATGAGCAAATATCACAATTTTATTGTGTCCATTCCTTCCCGCTTTTTATGCCCGCTGATAAAGATGAAAGTAGATAGTAAACTTTATACGAAAACGACGAAAACAAGAAACCAAAAACCCAACAAAAAAGAACGTTCACTTAAAAGCCTTTTTAGCACAACGGACTATTTCTACTTTGATGAAGTTAAGGCCAACAGGGAAATGCAGAAATGGCTTAAAAACAACGTACCGCTGTCTTTTGACGCAATACGCTGTGATGAACGCACAGCACTTGCAAGGTTTGGGGTTTTAGGGCTTCTTCCGACCATCAAGAAAACAATTAAAAAAGAAAAGATCGAAACGTTGTGGAAGCTTCATGTGCCCTTTTTACGAAGCGATAAAACAAAAGACGAATTCTATTCGGTCATATATCCCCCCGAATATAAAGACGTTGTGGACGCCGTAGCTAATGACCTGCCCGTCCCACCAATGCCGCAGGAAAGTTCACGCGCGCCAAGGGATATAGAATATATAAATTCCCTTATTGAGCGTCTTCCATACCAAGACATTACGTTGGAAGAAGCTGATAATTTATATTTGTTATTTAAGATGTATCAAGCACTGATGGTCGCCGCCTTAGATGGAAATGGCTATCTTAGGGATAGTATACAAGAAGCCGTAGAACCTGGTTTTAACGCGCTTCGCTTGTGGTATGAAACCGTAGAAAAAGAACTAAAAAAAGGCAGATACGGCAATTTCGTTTATACATTACCAAGCGACCTAAGCATGAACCTGTATCAACTTAGGAAGCCCGTAGAAAATTGCCTGAAAATGCTTCCCAAGGAACCGCCGGAAATAGCAGTCCGTGATAAAGAAGACCTTCCTGTTAAGGACGTTTTCCTTGATACAAGCTGTATGCCCATTATTACAGAACATGCCATTGGGACGAACAGGTTTGACATGAAAAGCTTTCGCTATCAGTCCGGCCGGTATGGCTTCTTTGAACGAAACGGCATAAACCTGAAAGAATGGAAGCCGGTCCTACGATGTCATGGCTATATGGGAAATACCGTGCTTAACCTTTTTTATGGCGATCCAGTATTGGGCAAGTTACGTTTTGCGGAACATTTGGGAATTAAATATATTGTTGTAGAAAACGTAGTTGCCGTAAAAGAAAAAGACCGCGAAAGGATGCTTGAAATTTTAAACCTGCCCAATAGAAAAATTATGCAAGCTGCCGAACTTGCGGTGCAGAAGGACTTAGAAGAAGCACAAAAAGAATTGGCCAAAAGCCCGAATGATGAAATATTAGCTAAAGAAAAGGCATTAAGGATGATGAGTGAAGATAACATGGCTTTAGAATACATAACTAAAGGCGTTGAAATAGCTTATAGGGCACAAAAAGCCCAAGAAGAATACCTTGAAGATAGCAGCTGGATGGAAATAGACCGATAATGTGCTTAAAAACTCAACGCAGGATGGCCTGTAACGCATCCCATTTTATAAAAAGGTATAAACATACCAGTAGCTATTTTCGGTTTTATTCTGGGCCATCCTGGGGCGTTTTCATGCTTTAAAGAACGTTTAAAAGCGTGATGGTTGCTGGTTTTATAGCTATTTTATAAGAAGGCACAAAAACCTGCGTGGTTACGGCATTCTTTGAAAAGTACAAAAAGACGGTATATATAATTTTAAAATTGAAGGGGTCTTATAGATGCAAAAAGAAACTGAATTTATCAGGTCGATGACGGAAAAGTTAAAGACTCAAAGCGACATTACTCAAAATGAAGCCATTCGCATTTTTATTTTAGCGATGATAATGTATACCTATGAAATGGGGGAAGCCTTTGAAAACCAACGTTGGCGTGACTTTCATGGTAAATTTGACTATACAGAAGCATCAGAAGTGCTTAAGGAATGGTACAAAGAAGTGTTTTCGCGGATACCAAATTATCGACAAATGGATAAATATTATAACTTTGTTGCATCTATTCCTTCGCCCTTATTATGCCCGCCAACGAAAGTTAAAGCGGATATAGTGGTATCAAGCGAAAAACATATAGTACCCGCCGAAAAGGGATATTCCCTTGAAAAATATTTTGGCACGATAGATCATTTACTTCCTAGGGAATTTCGCTTCAACAACAAAATGAAAAAATGGATCAAAGATAACACCCCGCTGTCTTTTGATGTGATACATTGCACTATAGATATAGAATTTGCAAGGTTTGGTCTTTTAGGTTCTTTACCAATTTACGAAAGGGAAATTGAAATAAAAAAGGCCGACAAACTAGTACAACTTGATATACCTTTCTTACAAACTAGGGTGGATACTTCCCAAAAAAATTGTTCAACCATATGCCCTGTCGAATATAAAAATATTTTAGACGCCCTAGCTGATGGCTTGCCCATCCCTGAAATTCCACAGGAAAAAGTGGAAGTGTATGTCCCAAAAGATATAGCATATATAAATTCCCTTACTGCGCGCCTTCCAGAACAAGATGTTACGGAAGAAGAAGCAGATAACATATATTTACTGTTGAAAGCATATCAGGCAGTAAGGGTTATTGTCTTAGACAGCGGCCGATATAGCCAAGAAGAAATGGAAAAGGCCGTTAAACCTGGACTGGACGCGCTTTCTTCATGGTATAGGGCTATAAGAAAAGAACTAAAAAGGGGAAGAAGGGGAAACTTTATTTATACGTTGCCAAATAACCTAGATATGAATTTATACCAACTTAGAAAACCAATAAAAGCGTGTTTAGAAATGCTTCCCAAAGAACCAACTAAAGTTAGAACCCGCTACAAAGATAGGTTCCCCATCAAAGAAGTTTTTCTTGATACAAAGTTCGTCAAAGAAACGGGCGTATCGGATGAATATGCCCAATATCGTTCTAGTAGATACGGCTTTTTCAAGCGAAATGGCATCGATCTAAAAGAATGGAAGCCCATCCTACAGTGCGAAAAGAAAGAAGATATTTTGAACGGTTATTCTTCGAAAACGTCATTGCTGGGAAAATTATATTTTGCAGAACGTTCCCTAGGGATAAAACAGATCGTCATAGAAGACATGGTCGCTGTAAAGGAAGAAGACTATCCCAAAATGCTTGAAGTCTTAAAACTTCCCGATATCAAAATAACGAATGTAGCTCAACTTTTGGGACAAAGGGAACTAGAAGAAATAAGGGCTGAAAAGGAAAGGCTGGCTAAAACGCCTGAAAATTACAAGAAGCTGGACGTCTTAGAACGCAAGGAAAGCATCTTAAAAAGGACGGTCGTCATAGAACACGTAATAAAAGCCACCGAAATGGTCTACGAAGCACAAAAAGCCCAAGAAGAATACCTTGAAGAAAATAATTGGATGGAAATAGATCGATAATAAATTTTAAACAGCGAAACCGTTTCGTTGTTTTCCGTGAAAATAATAACATAGCATAACTTGACGATACGGAAAACAAAATAAGAATTTATCCTATTGAGTCATATAATAAACTTCTTTCAGAAAGGGAATTATCGCAAATAACTAAGACGTTTTAGCTTCCCCTTCTTCCCGAAGGACCTGCATAGCAATTATGCCTTCCAGCAAGTCGGCGCCGTACTTGCTGCATTTTTCGATATTGATAAATAACCCCCAAGTTAGAATGAAAATTGGAAGGGATAAAACCCTTATGAACAAGGGATCTGCACTCATGATAAGTATTGCCAGCAGAAGAAATAGTAGCGTAATGGAATATTCTACGATGATGCGTTTTTCCTTGGTCTTTTCTAACCACTTCCTTGCAAAGGGTTTGCAAAGTTCAAAATGTTTTTGCCTTTCTTCTTCGGGCAGGGACTTCCACTTTTCTAGTGCATTATCTAAGGTCGTATTTTTTTTATCCACGGCTATACTCCCCTTGGAATTTTTGTTATAATTATATTCGATGAACGACAAAAGATCAACCTTACTGACGAAAGAAGAAGAATACGAATTGGTACAAAAAGCCCAAAACGGCGATGAAAAGGCACTGGAAAGGCTTGTCGAAGCCAATATGGGTCTAGTTATCAAGGTGGCTTCTGACTGCATAAAACGCATTGGGCTTCGTTCCCCTTCCGTTTCCTTCGAAGACGCCGTTTCCGCCGGCATAGAAGGGCTGTTTGTGGGGATAAGCAAGTTCGACGTATCAAAGGGCTATAAGCTATCAACTTATATCTACTGGTGGATAATGAACCACGTCAGGAAGCTGCTAATAACCAATATGCCCTTTGGTAACGTTTCAATTAGGACTGCCGAAAGGTCTTTTACGGACTCAGAATTTGCGCCTGTATCACAAATTCCAGCAAGCCTAAACGACGACGAAAACCCCATCGACATTCCCTTTGAAGAAGAATGGACTGAAGACATGAAGCCCATCGGGGAAAAGATCTTGGAAGTATTAAAGCATAAGAAAAAACTTCCGGAAGACCGCGACTTTTGCGTGAAGTTAATAACTTTAAGGTACGGCTTGGAAACAGGGGTCCCGCTGACTTTGCGAGAAACGGGCGAAATGTTGGGCGTGTCCCACGAATATGTCCGCCAGATAGAACAAAAAATACTTGGTATTCTCGCCAAGGACGAAAAGATAAAAGGACTTCGGGATGTGATATCTTGATAGACTTTCAGCTTGAAAAGGGAAGGTTAAGAAAGAAGCTTTATTCCATTACGGTCATAGCTGTTTTCGTTTTCTTGGCCGCGCTTTTCTTCTTCTTTTCCGCCTGGGTCTTAGATGGTTGGGTCGACATTGCAGGTTCAACACATCTTTTAACGGCGAAAAAAACCCAAGGGACGGTCATGGCAGCCCTTTGGGAAATGACCTTGTTTGCCGTAGCAGGCGGTTTTTGCGTGGGCTTTCCCGTGGGATATCTTTTAATTCACGGTTATAAACACCCCATTACGGTGCTGGACATAGCACCTGAAAGCGACGATCCGCTACTTTCAGAAGGCGAAAGGTTCGTCCGCGGGGCAAAAATTCACATAGGCCCGCCGCAGGTGTTGATGAAGTCAGCAGAAAATATAGCTATCGAAGCGGGAAAGAAATTAAATAAAGAATACCTGCTTCCCGTCATGACTGCTGGTGCACCCATGCCTTACAAGGTAGAAAATATGGGACTTTACATACAAGGTTCCGCTGGTTCTGGTAAGTCCCAGGTGTTGAAACAAATGATACACGACATACGAAACAGAAATGGGCGGGACAGGCTTATCATATATGACAGAAAACCTGAATACTTGCCGCTTTTTTATAGGGAAGGCGACGTCGTTATTTGCCCTGCTGACTTACGCCATACGCCTTGGGACTTATTCGCTGAAATAAAGGGAGAACAAGATCTCGATCTCATCGTCATGTCCCTTTTCCCGGATATGCCAGGAACGCAAGCGAATGACTTCTTTTGGACGCAGTCAGCACGTAAAGTGTTTAAAGGAATTTTAATATATTTAATGCACAAAGCAGAACGAACGGGCATTAGGGCCACAAATTGGGATCTTGTCACTTTTTTAAATTCCTATGCTTCAGAACCCGCCATACTTTGGAAGGAATTGAAGAAAGACATGGCAGCCGCGGCCTTTGCAAGCACCTTGGCTGGAGCTGAGAAACGTTCTCCTTCAAACGTCCCCACTTCGACGATGGCAACGCTTACTTCCTATACCTATTCCTTCACCCGTCCGGAAGTAGCAGAACAGGGTTGGTTTTCCGTCCGCGAATGGTTGCACGACCCAGCTACGGAAGGACAGGCCATATTTTTGATGAACCCCGCCCGCTATGAAGACAACTACAAGTCCTATTTTACAGTAATACTTGACTTGGCGTTGAAGGAAATGATATCATTGCCCAACGACATCGACCGGCGGGTGTGGTTTTTCGTAGATGAATTCGGTTCCCTATTTAGGTTGAGTTCCGTCGTGCGGCTTTTGGCAGAAGGTCGTTCCAAAGGGGCCTGCACCATTTTGGGCACGCAAGATATGTCGCAGATACGCCAGCAGTATGACAAAGAAACTGAAACTATCGTAAATAACTGTAATAACAAAGTTATAGCCCGCGTGACCAGCTACGACGAAGCGGACTACCTGTCGAAGAACATCGGACAAGCGGAAATAGAACAGATGGGCGATACTTCCAGCATTTCTTTGGACGACAAGCAGGGACTTCAGACTTCGTTTCAAGAAAGAAAAGGCGAGCGTAGGCGGGAACTTCGCAATGTGGTGCTATCTTCGGAAATAATGGAACTTCCCAACTTGACTTATTTTGTGAAGTTTGCCGAATACGACTGGTTTAAAAACAGGATAGACTATTATCCTTGGTCGAAACACGAACTTGTCCCTGCATTTTTGCCTAGGCCTAATAGCTGGTTTGATACATCACGCGTTATTTTGCCAAGGGAAGATGATGACCTTGAAGAACTATGGTAAAACTAAAAAAGTAAAAAAAGACCAAGAACAAAAGAAGGGCAAAGAACAAAAGAAAAGCACGCTGGAAAGAAAGCTCGATATACCGCTTCCGCTGTCGGTAATTTGGTATATCATAGCTACTTCCCTGCTTTTCTATGGGCTGTATATATTGGGGATGCACTTTTTATTAAAACACGTGGTAAAAGAAGGCGGGCAATGGTGGATATTTACAGCGGAAAGGCCTGTCCTTAACCCCTTCAGTGGCTTTCAAGATATCCGTTGGGGCAAATTTTATATTCCCGTTAAAGCCATGTCCAAATATTATCCCTTTGCCCCCTTGGCCGCATTCTTTGGCTTTTTAATGCTTGGGGTGAGAAGTCTAACCTTTTCTGCTTTCGTCAAAAAGTTTTCAAAGAAATAGCTTGACAAAAAATGGGCTTCATGATAAAAACGGGAAGGGGTGAAGGCTATGGAAGAAATATGGCTGTCCAGGTTGTCGTTTGACTATTTAATGTCCCTTGGGAAAGCTTTTTGCGAAGGCTGCCCGTGGGCCAAGTACCACCAAGGATATTTTAACAGCATCATAGGGGAAGTAAAATGCCCTAGAAATAATAACCACACAAGGATGAAGTTTATTACTTTAATGAAAACGCTCGAACAAGCCGACAAAATAGCGGGGCTTGAACGAAATATTCCAGTTTACATAAATTATTACCAATAAAAATGTCCATTACAAATAAAGCATTAGAAATTTATGAGTCGCTGACCGGTTTTGAAAAACGGGACGGCCAGCGTGAGATGATCCGCTTTATGGCAGAATGCATCGACGCCGGCAAAAATGGTGCTTTGGAAGCACCCACCGGTACTGGTAAAAGCTTGGCCGTGTTGGTTACAGCTTATACTGCTTGGAAAGAACTGGGGTACAGCTCCATAATATCTACGAACACCCATGTCCTGCAGTCGCAAATGGCAGAAAAGGACTTCTTTTTGTTCAAGAAAGCCCTTCCCGAAAAGACGGACTTCATGGTCAAGTCCGTCATGGGCAGGGGAAGATATATTTGCCGGAAGAAGAAGGAAGAAATTAGGGACATGATAGAAAAGAAGGGCCCGCTCATAATTTCTGACAAGGAAGCTACTGTCATAGATGCAGTAAGGCTTGAGTCCTTAGGAAGCGATGACCTAACAGGTGAACGAAAATGGATAGACTCAGCCGTTATGCGTGAAGACGATCCCCTTGCCTTTGTCTTATCTTGCGAAGGTTGCATAAAAAGGGCATGTCCCTATTATATTAAAGGCTGCGTTTACTATAGGGCCATCCTTTTTAAGTCGAACGTCACCGTCACAAACCACAGCCTTGTAAAGTCATTGATGGGGACGTTGAAAGCCGACCTTTTCTTCTTCGATGAAGCACATCACCTGATGGGGTATTCTACGTCGCCCAAGTACACGCGATATTTGGAAAGACCTGTACGACTAGTTTATGCCCCTTTGCCGGAATTTTATAAAGATCTCATCAAAGAACGTGAACTTTTCGTCAAAAGGATGTCGCTTCTTTACGATAAGTTTTTTTACTACCTTTCTATTTATTCCTACGGGATGGCAATAACCATCTTGCGGGAAATGCGGCGGGTAATAAGCTCAAGGATGCAAAAGCTGAAAACTATACCCGACGAAGAAGTAGCGGCGATACTCAAGGAAGAACTTTATAAGGTAGCAGAAAATTATGACGTAGCAAGAAATATATACAACGACGCCATAAACGGCAAAGACGTAGTGATAACGCCTGAATTTGCGGGGACAAGGGAACTTCCCGACAGCCCAAGAAGTTTTACGCAGGACTTGAAAGAAAACAATAAAGACTTGAAGTCCTGTCTTTTTCTTTCTTCCACAATTACCGTAGATGGAAGCTATTCTGCCTTTCGCACGAAGACCGGCGCGGAATTTCGCGAAGGCCCCATCATCCCTTCGGAACTTCCCTGGCATAAGACGGTGCTGTGGGCGCCTAAAGTAATTCCTTCTCCGAAAAGTGATAAGTTCACCGATATGTTTGCCGCATTCTGTGCAAAATACATCCCGCCCTTCGTGGAAAAGGACCTAGGGGGCGTGCTTGTTTTATGTACGTCACTGGAAAGGATGCGGGCCTGCGCTAACGCCTTAGGTGCATCGATGAAAGACCGCTTGCTCGTGCAGGGGCAGCTTCCTAAAAGGGAGACGATGAGAAGGTTCCTGCACGAACGTTCTTCCGTGTTAGTATCTTCTAATTCCTTTAGGGAAGGCTTTGACGCACCTGGGGACCGCCTTACCTGGTTAGTTCTTGATAGGCTTCCCTTTGGGCCCATGGAAGACGAAGAAAATGATACCGCAATACGGCTGCTTTCAAAATGGGGAAAGCTTAAAAACCCCTTCGACTATAGGTTGGACATGATGAAGCTTGCCTTAAGACAAGGCATCGGCAGGCTCATAAGAAGCAGGAAGGACTACGGCGCGGTTACCATCTTCGACTCAAGGTTCATAAGAAACAAAAGATGGAACATAAACACGCCGATAGAAAACGTGGTAACTGACTTTTTTACCCCTGATGAATGGGTTAAATTTTTCCAGGAGAAGTTTCTGTTATAGCTTCCTTTATCCTTTGAAGTGCTACTTCCGAAACATAGGGTGTCCCATCTTGATATTCTATCCTAAAACCGAAGAAAGCAAAAAGAAAGTCCCCGAAGGGCATTTCTTGACTTTGTATTTCCTTCTTGACCTTTTCAAACTTCATAATGGAATTATAATGTTCTGCCTGTTCGTTGTCGACCTTCGACCGTTCTTTTATGTAATTCTTCCACATCGACTTTAGTATTGGTAAAGCTTTCTGTCCGTACCATTTTGGGATGGGGACCATGTTTTCAGGACTTTTCATCGATCTTCACTTCCGAATAGGGCGTAATATCTATCCTTTTTCCCGTGCTGGAAAGAAAGACCAGCACAACTGGATCGTCTTCAGTTATTTCCGCAAGGTGATAAACTTCCCCATCTATAATGTAATTCTTGCCCGCTTTGAAAAAATGTGCTTCGTCTACAGAACGCGAAAGAATATCGGCGATGAGATCGTCGACGTTGGAAGCTTCCCTTTCCACTTGCCTGATAACTTTTTTTCTCGTCATATCCCTTCCCCTTTTTCGGTTTTCTTTCACTTATGATATAATAAAGTAGAAGTAAATGTCAATTCTTAAAGGAAAGGACAAGAAAAATGGAAAAGACTGAACTTTATATTCCCTTTACAAAAAAACTAGCAGAAGCTGCCGGGCTGGCGAAGGAAGTGGGCAACGAACGTTACTTCCGTTGCTTGCGCGTTAAAAGTTTCTTTCCGCCCGAAGAAGATATCGAAAGGTATGCTGAAAAACTATGCAAGCTGCTTTTAGATAAACACGAAGAAGCGCTGCTTTATACCGAAAGGGGACTTCGACAAAAATTAAACGTCCCCGAAGCGGAAGAAATTATAGAAAACATGAAGTCTGCCTGGGATGAAGATGCACCTAATATGTATGCAATTATAAGCAGACAAGACAACGAACGCGTCATTTTAATGGGCTACGAAGACTACATAGAAGCCATAATTGCTAAAAAAGACGAAGTCAGAAGGGTGAGCACCCTTGAAGAAATTGAAAGATGAATTAAGCCCCGAAGATATAGAAGCTATACAGCGCGGTTTGGAAGACATCCAAAACGGCAGGTATATAACGCTTGAAGAATATGTAGCCACATTGTAGCTACAGTTATTTTATTCTTTGTACGTAGTTATTACTTTTTTGACGACTACATGCGAAAAATAAACCCATAAAAACAGGGCGGAAAAGATATCCCCGCCCGTCAGATTACGCAAACTGCGTTACGCACCTTTATCGTTCTATCTCCATCCATTCTGAACCTACAGCGGGCGTTCCATCTATTAAGTTTTCTAGCGCCATATCCCTTAAGACGTCGCTATCGATGATCTCCAGGGCTTCTTTATATCCAGTGGCTATTTTTTCTATTCTTTCGTCAGGGATATTAAGTATGGGTTTTGCCTTTTCGTAAGCCCTTTCATCGAAAAGAAGGTAGCACTCTCCATTCTGTATAGCTGCCCCAAAGGGTATCATGCCGTGGTTTTTAAGATATTCTAACTTGACAATTATCCCGTAATACTTTCCATATTCTTTTTCAAATTCTGGTCCCCTTTCCAGTTTCTTCCCTACAAACTCAACCCATCTATAGGAACTTTTACTAGGATCTTCAAACTTAATGTAGCGATCTATATCTAGTCCCGCCCGTTTCATGTTTCCCCACCTGTAAGAAACGACTTCCGTCCTGTGCGGCGCTGGATAGGGCCAGGCAAAGATATTTTGAACGCAAAACGAGTCAAGAAAAAAGCAGTCATGTTCAGGTTCGACGTCAAAGAAGATCATCTTATCACATTCTGCGGGCAGAAGTTTTAAGCTTTCATGAATGTAATACCTGGCTTTGCTAATGTCTAAGTCGGTCGTCGGTAAAGTATATAAGAAATTCCCAGTCTTGCCCGCTTTAACTTTTTTAAATACATTTTCATACCACTTCTCAAGGGCCACGAAAAGTTCGTATAAATTAGCACGAATGGCGCAATTTATGACGCAGGCGTATTTGACCAGCATATATATCAAGTCCGCTTCTTCAGGGGTGACGTCGCCTTGACGCTTCAACTTCTTCGTCATCCGCGTTAAAAAGTCGATATCTTTTTTCTTCTTGGCCTTTGGCCTTTCTTCTAAACCGTACCTGGAAAAGACATATCGCAGGCGCCTTTCAATATCACCAGACAAGACCCTGCCGGAAAAACCTTCGGGAACTTCAGCTTCGCCCAAAAAGTTCGCTATTCTTCTTAATACCGTTTCTACGTTGCTTTCGAAACGGACGCCCATGTCTAAAGCTTCGTTTGTGGGAACGGTCGATAAAAAGTTCCCCTTCTTGCCGGTTTTTATGTATTTTTCGACTACTTCATACCAATTTAAAAAACCTTCAGAAATGTCATCGCAAGGAAGATGTTTAATGGGGAAATTTCTTAGTATCTCACGATATTTATCGTATTGCGAAGAATTAAATACGAAGTTATAAGACGTGTAGCTCATCTTATATACCCTTCTAAATATGTATAGCCAGTCTGCTTCGTCTTCGGTGATGTCCCCTTGCGTTTTTAACTTTTCAGTCAGCATTTTTAGCCTTTCAAGTTCTTTTTTCATCGTATTTCTTCCAGCCATCCTTCTTCGTCTTCCACCATTTCGCGCTCAGCTTTCCATTTTATTTTCATTTGAACCATGTGCTCAAGATATTCAATGCCCATTTTTACGAATTCTACAATTGGAAAATTTTCGTCGGGTTTACCACTTAATATATTTTGCATGGTTTTTTTGTTGATGATGTTATTTTTCAATGCATTTTCCATTAATTCTTCGATAGAAATATTCCAGGCTTCCTTTACAATGGGTGCCTTGTCTTTTTCTACAAAAATAGCGGCTTTTTGGGAATAACTACTTGCAACAGCTATGCAGGGAATTTTTTTATAACTCATAAAAGACCCCACAACAAGGCCTGGAATTTCTTTTTCGTTAGGACCCAATGAACCTTGCGTTATTTTTGAACCAGCGGCTACATTAAAGAAAACTTCCATAAATTCTCGCGACATAGATCTAGATGGTGTTGGAACTGGGCAAGGGGACAATTTCTTCATAAATTGGGAAATGGTAAGGTACCCCTTTTTGGTTTTAATAGGATAACAAAACATTCCCGCCCGCAGGCTTGTTGTTTCGCAATAGTTATAGTAAGGCCCTGGAAAAAATAAGGTATAGGTAGGCAAATTCTTTGAAGAAAAAAACAGCGAAGAAAAGGATGCGTGCGTCTTTTCGTCGGCTATTATAACATCGTAAGCATCTTCAGGTTTTCCGTATTCCCTTAAAGCCCTTCGAGCTGGATATAGAAATTCACTATGAAATTTTCTATTAAGGCTAAGGTATACCGTAAAAATAAAGTTCCCCCGTTTACCTTCCCGAATTTTTTCCGCTACGACTTTGTACCATTCTTCCAAAGCACCTATCAGCCCTGCGTCAAATTTAGAAGAATTGATATTAAGCTTTGTATTTCGGGAATTTTCCGAAAATAGGGAAAATACCCTATCTGCTTCTTCCAGTGTAATATCGTTTTGTTCTTCCAGCTTTTTTGTTAATTCTATTATTTCCCTTGCGTCAGGATGCTTCATTTTTCATCACCTTATTTCTTCTAGCCAAAAATTTTCGTTTTTTACCGCTTCACGTATGGCTTCTTGTTCCAGTCTTGCCCGCACTATATTTTCGATATAATTAACGCTTGCTGTAGTAAATTTCTTGTCGGGAAAGCGTTCCATATACCCACCGCGACTTAACAATTCTTTCGTAATTCTTTTATCGTTTTTACGTAACGCATTTTCCAATAAGTCATCAAAGGACACATTCTTTGCCGCCACTGCAATTGGGACATTTTCTTTATCAGTAAAGACGACAATTTCGTCGCTAAATATTTCCATACATGGGATGTTTTTTCTTAGGTATTCAAGAATATATTTAGTTACGCTGGCCCGCGAAAATAGCGGTATCTCAGGCATTTCATCCCTTGCCGTTATGGCGGGGAATAGGGATAATTCTTTTAAAACTTGTGAAATAGTATAAACCTGGTTATTTTCTATATCATAAAGCGGGTAATAGCAAAACCCTACACGGTCCATCGGTAGTTTGTATAATTGATATTCTTCTGACCACTTGAACAATTTCTTAAAAAAGATAGGAAATAGGTAATGCATTCTTTCATTTGCCCATATTGCCCTGATGCGATCTTCGAAGTTCCAATATTCTTTATCCATAACAGGGCGCAGGCAATTTATAATATAACTATTTTCATAAAGAAAAATAGAAAAGATAAAGTTACCACGTTCGCCCCTTTCAAGTTTGTTATTTACCATCTGAAACCAATCAGTCAATGCTGCGATGGGTAGTTTAGGGTCGGGTCGGGGCTTTCCGCGCAATACCAAAACCTGCGATCCACGTTTCAAAAGGGAGTATATCCAGTCAGCTTCTTTTAGTGTTATATCCCCTTTGTCTTTTAATTTTTGTGTAAGCTGCTTTACTTTATCTTCATCAGTCATTTTGCCTTCCCCGCTTTCATGTATACATTTTCATCGTATTTCTTCTGGCCATTCAAGTTCTTCAGCCATATCTTGCATGACCCTAATTTTCATTTCATTTGTTTCGTCAAGGTATTCCACACTTACATCTACGAATTTTTGAAAGGGAAAATGCGGAACAAGTTTATTGCTTAATAATATTTTTGCCGTTTGTTCGTCGATGACGTTTTTAGCTAAGGCGTTTTCTACCAGCCTTTCTAGGGGCGTTTCAAGTATTCTTTTAACGACAATGGAATTTTCTTTTTCCACAAAAAGAAGGGAACTTCTGTCGTAAAAGGCAGAAGCAACTATACAAGGGATATCCTTTTGTCTCATAAATTCGGCTAAAATGTAGTACTTGATATCCCCGACGCTTTTTAATACAGAAGCGGATATTTTTAATACAGAAGCGGATATTCCGCGACTTCCTGCAGATATTTCAAAAAACATAAAAGATGATAACCCTACATGCATGCCTGAAAAAACAGGAATGGAATAAAATTTCTTCAAGAATTGTGAGATGGAATAAGTACCCTTTTCGGTTTTAACCGGATAATAATACATGCCTATACGCGTACTTTCCATTTCGTAGTAGGCCCCTATCCCCGGAACTCGCGGGTTCATTTCCACTTTGTTAAATAAATGTTTAAAGGGAATTAAAGAATAAAATTTTTGGTTTATCATTATGGTGTCGCATAGGTCTTGGAAATTTCCATATTTTTTAATGGCCCTTTGTGCTGGTTCCATGAACTCAAAGTACACACTAAGATCTACAGTGAAAATAAAATTCCCACGTTTGCCTTGTTCAATTTTTTGGGCTACAACTTCATACCAGTTTTTTGCAGCATTTATTAATTTGTTAGAAGAATTTATTTCCTGTTTTGAAAAATATATTTCGTCGGCTTCTTCAAGGGTTATATCGCCTTTCGTTTCCAGTTCCTGTATGAGCTGTCTTATCCTGCTTACATCGATCATCATGTTTTCCCCGCTTTCGTGCATGCATTTTATCGTATTTCCATCATCCATTCGTCTTCTTCTATAGTTTTTCTTACGGCTTTCCATTCTTTATTTCTTCGAACTACATGACCAACATATTTTGCACTTGCTTCTACGAAGTCCCTAACTGGAAAATTTGTATGTATAAAATAGTTTTCATTCAATAAATTTTTCGCCCCTTCTTTATTGATGATACCATAAGCCGTAGCATTGTCCACTAGCTCTTCAAGGGGCACTTTCATAGCTTCTTTAACAAGGGGCATTTTATCTTTTTCCACAAAAAAGGCAGCTTTGTGGTCATAAGCATCGACTGCAACTATACAGGAAATATTTTCATTTCTCATGAAGGTAGCTAAGGTATAAGGTTTAATTGTCAGCCTTGCTAAAAAGAATTTTTCCTGCGGCACTTCAATTGCGCCTGCAGCTATTTTAAAGGTCGTCAACAATACGCTTGTTATTCCGCCTACTTTGTCGTTTTCTATGGGGGAAAATTGTTTCATGAACTGGGCAATGGTATAAGTTCCCGTCTTAGTCTTTACTGGATAATAATACATCCCCGCCCGGTCGCTTCTTATTTCATAATAATTTCCTAAGTCTTCTGCATGGAATAAAGACTTTAAAGAAAATGACATATACGCCTTTTTGTCCATCATCATGGTAGCACACAGGTCTTCAAGTTTTCCCTGTTCTTTTAAAGCTTCATGGACCGGATAAAATACATTGCTAAGGTTGATATAGAAAGTTTGGATCTTGAAAGTTATAGTGAAGATAAAATTCCCCCGCCGGCCCCTTTTAATTTCTTCGGCTGCAGCGTTGTACCATTCTTCTAAGGAAAGTAACAATTCACGGTCGTATTTGCGGGAATAGCAGTTAAGTTTTGTCTTTATCGAATTTTCAGAAAACAGGGAATATATCCTGTCCGCTTCTTTTAAAGAAATATCCCCTTGCGTTTTTAGCTTTTGTGTAAGTTGCCTTATTTCGTTGGCGTCGGGATGCTTCATTTAGCTTCCCCCCTTATAACGTTAGTTTTTATGGTTTTTTATCTTGTTTCTTCCAACCATCCGTCTTCTTCTTCTACTATTTTACGCGTAATTTCCCGTTGTAGTTTGGTTTCCACAACGTTGTCGAGATACTTTACACTTGCATTAACAAAGTCTATTGTTGGAAATTCCGCAATATATTCGCTATCTAATAACGTCTTTGCTATTTTTTTATCGATGACGTTTTCTTGTACGGCGTTTTTCACCATTTCTTCGAAGGGGACATCTAAAGCTTCTTTTACAATACGCGCCCTTCCCCTTTCTACAAAGACGGCGAAATGGTTTTTATGAACATCGGTAGCGGCAGCACAGGAAATATCTTTGTGTTTTATAAATGCGGCTAAAGTGAAAAGTTCCACTTCTTTTTTCCCAAAAGTATAAGGGTCTTGCGTAATATCGCGTGCACCTATGGCTGCTTTGAAAGCTTCTTCGTATAATGTCCTGTCTAAGCTGCTGGTCAATGGTGCAGTTTTTACAAATGCAAGCTGTTTTAATAGCCCGCCGATGGTATATGTTAAATGTCCAACTTCTATTGGATAATGATATAAACCAGCCCGCGGGTTTTTTATTTTATAAATGCCTTTTAAGTCTTTATGGTGTTGAATTTCATCGAACATATGTTTATACGGAAGTGCTGAATATATCTTTTCGTCGATCACTATAACGTTATAAAGGTCTTCTGGGTTACCATATTTTTTAATTGCTTTCCACGCTGGAAGTGTTAGTTTATTGATCTTTTGGTCTTTATCTTTATTGCGTATTATTGTAAAAATAAAGTTTCCGTGTTGGCCAGCTTTTATTTTTTTGGATATAGCTTTATACCAAAGTTCTGCAGCCGCATATAGTTCTTTGTTATATGCAGGACTATCAAAATTGAATACATCAGGTTTCTTTGATACAAGCGAATATATCCAGTCGGCTTCTTCTAGGAATATGTCGCCTTCTTTTTCTAATTTTTGTATCAATTGGGACATCCTTTTTACGTCATTTTTCATCTTATTTCACCTAGCCATTCGGGTTCATCTTCTATTGTCCTTTTCACGACTTCCCATTCTACCTTTCTTTTGACTACGTCACCAATATACTTTATACTTACTTCTTCAAATTTAGTGTCAATAAAACAGTTAGTGCTTTTATCCTTCAACAATTCCTTCGCGGTGTCTTTGTCGATAACGCCCTTGCATAAAGCGTTTTCGACCAGTTCTTCGAAAGATACTTCCATAGCTTTTTTGGCAATTAAAGCTGCTTCCTTGCTTGTATGAACGGTAGTTTCCCAAAAAAGGCTATTTGTAGTTTTTATTTCCATATAGGGAACTTTTTGCTGCAGGTATTTTAAAACATACAAGACCTTATCAGTCTTTGAAGGAACTATTAATTTTTCCTGTGGTATTGTCAAAGGAAGTGAAAGTATCTTTTTAAAAAGCTGTGCGATAGTATAAGTTTTGCCGTTTTCTGGGTTGCGCCGGGGATAGCGATAAAACCCAGCACGGTCGCTATACAGTGTGTACAGTCCGTCACGTTTTTCCCACTTAAAGGAATTTAAGAAATACTTAGGAAACAGCGAAAGCATCTTTTGGTTTACCTTTATCGCCTTAACACGATCTTCAAATTTCCCATATTCATCCAACGCTTCTATGGCGGGAAATATCCAATCATAACAATGGGACCAACTATAAGCAAAAGATATTGAAAAGACGAAATTACCACTTTGACCCGCTTTAATTTTTTGGGCTACAGCTTCGTACCAGTCATCTATTGCCGAAACAGGAAATTTTTGTCCCAACTTGTTTTCCATAACTGGTACGTAAAGCGCCCCTTCTTCTGTAATTGCTTCAGCTAAGGCTTCCGCAAAAGAAAACATTTGATCTGCTTCTTCTAGTGAAATGTCGTTTTCCCTTTCAAGTTTTTGTATAAGTCGTCTTATTTCGTCTTCACCCATCGCTTTTCTCACCTTATTTCTTCAAGCCATACGTCTTCGTCTTCTACGGACCGTCTTGTAGTTTCCCATTCCTTTTGTCTTTGAATTATATTGTCAATATATTTTATGCTTACTTCTATAAATTCTTCGTCAGGAAAACGTATGATATGGTTTTTATACAACAGGTTTTCAAGCATTTTTTTGTCGACAGCGTTAATGGCCTTTTCGTTTAGGGTGTTTTTTATAATATCTTCAAGCGGTATCTTTAAGGCGTCTTTTATAGCTTTAGCCTTATCTTTTTCTGTAAAGAAAACAAAAGCCCCGTCGAAAACAGCCCCGTCGAAAACAAACGGGGAGTCTTTATTGTTATATTTTAACATGGTTACGCATGGTAATTCTTTGTACTTCATATATGCAGCAACAACACATTGGACGATCACGCTTTTGTCTGAGTTGTGTGAATACCACGAATTTTTGAAGTCTAAAAGCGTGCTATAAGCGCCACGAATTGTTTTTAAAAAGATATCGCCGACATAATAATTGCGCGTTGTCATTATTGGGGCAAAATTTTCCATAAACTGAGCAATGGTATAAATGCCTTTTTCAGTTTTAATGGGGTAGTGATACATATTCGCCCGCGGGCTTCTTAATACATAAAAACATTCGCACTGCTGGTCCTTGGTTTCTTCAGCAAATAGCTTCTGAAATTCTTTTGGTAAAGAAAAATATGTCCCGCGGTCTATTATCAGCTTGGCAAAAAGGTCTTCAAAATGTCCGTGCTTTTCCAGGCTTTTTCTTGCGTTTTTTTGAACTTCGTTTATAAAGCTGCCCGGCCTGCCTGTATTTTTGGGCAAACTTTTGGGTAAACTTTCGACCAAGGTTATGGTAAAGATAAAGTTGCCACGATGGCCTTGTTCAATTTTTTGAGCCACGATATTGAACCAATCGACAAGTGCGTTCATGAGTTCGCAGTCTGCCCTGACAGAACGCGGGTTTAGTTTCGTCCTGAGCATGCTTGGCGAAAGAAGCGAATATATCCAGTCGGCTTCTTTTAAAGATATATCGTTTTGCTTGTCTAGTTTTCTTATAAGCCTGTATACACTGTCTGCGTTTGGAAGTCTCATCGTGTAATATCCAACCATATATCTTCATCTTCTACTATGTTTCGTGTGGTTTCCCATTCCTTCTTCATCTTCATTCTTTTTTTAAATTCCGCCGCCCTTTTTTCAATGTATTCTTTGCAAGCATCCCACCCAGCTTCACTAAGTTCAGTCTCAAAAATGTTGTCATATTCTAAAAAAAGGCTTGCTTCACTAAGTTCAGTCTCAAATTCTAAAAAAAGGCTTGCGGTGTTTGCATCTATAAAACCGTTACGATAAAGGTATTGTGCTATTTCTGAATTAGGTATATTAAGAAGTTCTTTCGCTATTGCCAGGTTCTTTTCGTCGGTAAAGAAAACGGTTTCACCCCAACTTTTATAGTCATCCCATTTTTTTGCCCTTACTTCTATGATGGGAATGTTTTCGTATAAATAGTCTAAAGCAAAATGGGGGTTGTAGTCTATTATGTTTTCGCGCGTCGTTAGTATAGGTGCGGGAAGTTTTTTTTGCAAGAATTCCAAAAGGGAATTAAATTTAACGCCTGCGGAATTGTACCAAGGCGCTCGGAAAAAACCTGCACGACGTGCAAATGCTATGTACTTTGCGTGGGTATATTCTTCTGTTTCTTGAAATAAACCCTGTAAATACTTTGGAAATAACGAAAAACCACGTGCATTTGCTTTTACGGCGTAGATACGATCTTCCCACTTGCCATAGGTTAATAGTGCTTCTATGAATGCTTCTTTAACTTCTTCAGGAACGGGACAGTAAATGTAATAAGGATATTCGGGTGGGTTGGGCAAAATGTAAGGTATAGAAAATATGAAGTTCCCGCTAAAACCAGCTTTAATTTTTTGGGCTACAGTATCATACCAGTCCTTTATTGCTGGTGTTATGCTTTTTCGCACACGGTCTGACATGCCATAGCCTTGGTATGTATAAAACATCCAGTCGGCTTCTTTTAAGGATACATCGTTTTGTGTTTCCAGACGTTTTGTTAACCCTTGTATCCGGGGCAATAGTTCGTCTAACCTTGGTCCCCAAGCTGGCCATTCTGACATTTTATCACCTTATTTCTTCCAACCATTCGCTTTCTTCCGCTTCTTGTATACATTCCCGTGCTATTTTCAGCCTTATTTTTTCATCAAGATATCCTACACTTGCCTTCACAAATTTCATAACGGGAAAGTCCCAAATGGGTTCGTCCTTTAAAAGTTCTTCAGCCATCTTTTTATTAATTATATTCTCATCTACAGCGTTATCCGTCAGTTCTTTCAATGGAACTTCTAAAGCCTTTCTCACTATAAAAGCATTCCTTTCTTCCAATAAAATGGCAGACTTGTCGGCATAAGCACTAGAAGCAACTGCACAAGGAAAGTCGTTATATCTTATAAAGGCCGCTGAAAGATAGGCTTCTACTTCTTTTTTCCCTAAAATATACGTTTTATATGGGACCTTGCAAACACCAGAAGCTATTTCGAAGACCTTTTCAAATAGCCTATGCATTAAAATACCAGAATTAACAGTAACCATGACGGGAGATAACTTTTCCATAAATTGGGAAATAGTATAAATACCTGCTTCAGTTTTAATGGGATAATAATACATCCCCACACGAAAGTTTATCATCTCATAAAAGCTTCTAAAGATCACGCCATCCTGTGCAAGTGAACTTGTTTTAATTTCCGTAAATAATTCTTTTAAGGGACGTGGAATGGGCAACCTGTTATCGATCATTATGACATTACATAGGTCTTCAAAGTTTTTTTGTTCCTTTAAAGCTTTTTTCGCAGGATACATGTATCCATTATGAAAGCCATCGTCAAGGCGTATTGTAAAAATAAAATTACCACGTTCACCAGTTTTTATTTTTTCAGCTACAACCTTGTACCATTCTTCTAAGGTGTCCATTAACTTAAAGTCGCCATTGAAAGAATTAAGCTGTGTCTTTTCTATGGAAGGGTCCAAAAAATACGAATATATTTTATCAGCTTCTTCGGTTGTTATGTCGCCCTGCATTTTTAGTTTTTGAATTAGTAATTTTACGTTTTTAGCATCACGGCTCATTTTCCTTCTTCTTTCTTTAAATTTTTAAATGTTAAAATATCCAGTAATTCTGTTCTTGTAATTTTTTGACCATCCCAAAAAATTGCGCCATCATCAGGGTTTGTCCTTTCAAACACAAGTACGTGTATACCATGAAATTTTGGATCATTTTTGCAACATTGTTCTAATAAAGCAAGAATTTTTTGTTGATAAAATTTTGGCTGACAACCATAACGCTTTTCTTCTATGATCATCCAATCATTCGTATTATGGTTCAACCAAACATAGTCGATATCACTGGCGATAAAGCCCAAGCTGCTGTCTATTTCTTTTTGTTCCCTTAACCATAAACTAAATTCCGTGCCAAGGCCATTTCTACGTTTTTGCGTCATTTTAAACACCACACGACCAAGTCCCTGTGAAGTACTAGACATGTCCCCTTTGTCTTTGCCTTTTCCACCATCTGGGCGTTATATTGTTGTGTGCTATAAGGAAGAATATAACGTATTTCAATTTTATACTTGTCTTGCAACATCTTATCAAACTCAAAGATATGGTCTTCAAATACAAAGTTGTTTGCATATTGCGTCGGTTGTATTACGAGCGCTATCTTGTTTATTTTTCTTTTAATAATTTCTTTAAATAAATTATCCATAGCATCATAAAAATTTTCAAGTGACATATTCGCCAAGTCCTTTTCACTGTCCGAATACTTACCCCGTGCCTGTATCCAGTATGGCGGGTCCAAAAACACCATATCTGGCTTAGGCAAATTTTCTGGCAAACCTGTCGTGATGTCGTGTTCGAAAATTTCTGGCCTGCTTTTGTCGGGCTTTAGGTCTGAAACTATGCACTGGCGGAACATCTCGCGGCAAGCATCGATGGTCGTTCCTGAACCAGCGAAGGGGTCGTATATCAAGTCGAAAGGCTGTGTGTGGTAATATAACAGGTTCTTCATAAATAATTTTGGGAAATGCCCGAAGTGACTGTTATTGTCGCCCCGGCTGGTATTCCAAATATTATACAGTAGCACGTCGTTTTCGATGAAGTTTTTGTAGTCAACGAGAAAGTCAAGGTCGGCGGCCTGGAGTTCTTCAAGTACAATTTTTCCAAGTTCTGGAATTTTTGTACTTAGGTCTTTTTTGAATAATTTTATTGTGTTTACGTGGCATCCGTGTCTATTTGCAATTTCTTGCTGTGTTAGATACGGATTTAATAAATCCATCGCAATAGCTTTGTTGAGTTGTTTTTGCATCAATGACCGCTTCTGCGAAGTCCATTCGTAAAACGTGCGTTGCGGCACTCCAAGTTCTTCCATAAGCATCTTGTTAAGTTCCGTATTTTGCGGGTCGTATAGTTCCACCACAAGCGCTTTCTTATCCTGCACCGGATGCCGCACGCCGGACTGGATATCGATCAAAAGGTTGGCCAATTTTATGTCTTCGTCTGGAAGTTCAATTTGCTTTGCCTTCATCGACTTTTGGTTAGCCTTCAAGCAAGCATGGTACCTATGTACGCCATCTATTATCTTGTGGTTCTGGTTTATGACGATCGGCGGCATCGTAGCTATATTTTGGCTGTAGTCTTCCACTGCATTACGGTCTATTCCGTTTGTCCGGCTATATAACGACTTATCAAAAATAATACTATCGATGTTTAGTACATGCACTTCGCTTTGTACTATTCGTTTAACTAATTCTTCCCTTGTTATCATCTCAATACAGCTCCTTTTTTATCGTATTTCTTCCAACCATTCATTACTTTCTTCCACTTCTTCCTGCGTTGCTTCCCATTCTATCTTTATCTTCACAGCTTCTTCAATATACTTTATGCCCGCATTGATAAGGTTTATATCTAAAAACCATTCCGTTTCCTTATCGCTATTCAGTAGTTCTTTTACTAGGTCCCTGTCGACAATTTTTTGTGCTAAGGCATTTTTAACGATATCTTCAAAGGGCACGCTTAATGCAATTCTAGCCATTGAAAGATGTTTTTTATCGACAAAAACTGTAGTCCTATCTTCATCAGATGTATTTACTTCCGCTATCGTCATATAGCATGTTTTTCTTTTTAAATATTCTAAAGCAAAAGGTATCGTACTAGCATTTGCAAAAAGCGAAGAACTTGTAAGAAATGCGAAGTCGCCAGGTAATGTTAATAACGGGGACAAGGATGCTTCATGCAAAAATTGCCAAAGGGTATACACCTTACCATTTTCAACGTGGGGATAGCGCAAAAACCCAGCGCGTTCGCTTTGCAGGGCATACATTTGTTCGTATTCGTCCCACCGAAATAAGTTTGCAAGACATTTAGGAAATAAAGAAAACGCTTTTTCGTTTGTCCATATTGCCATGATGCGATCTTCAGGCTTTCCATATTTTTTTAGGGTTTCATAAAGGGCTTTCATTCGGTCATGAAAAGAAGGCGGTTCGTAAACGAACAAAATTGAAAAGATAAAATTGCCACTTTGTCCTGCTTCAACTTTGCGAGCTACAGCTTCATACCATTTTTTATACCAATTTTCTAACGCTAGCCAATTTTTAAAATTCACAAGGGGAAGTTCACGAAATTTACTTTGAAATGTAGGTTCCAACATAACCTTCCAAAGTAACTTTATAGAAAAATACAGTTCGTCAGCTTCTTCAAGGGTTATATCCCCTTGGGTTTCAAGTTTTTGTGTAAGCTGTTTTACCCTACTTGCGTCGATCATTTTATTCCCCTTTTGTGTATGCATTATCGTACTTCTTCCAACCAAATATCTTCGTCTTCCACTGTCTTTTGCGTGGCTTCCCATTCAAGTTTCGTTTTAACTACACTGTCGATATATTTTAAACTTATTTTGACAAACCCTTCGTCGATAAGGCCTTCTATAAATGTATTTTCCTTTAATAATTCTTTGGCAATTCTTTTGTCGATGATGTTTTGTTCCAAAGCGTTTTTCACCATTTCTTCAAGGGATATATCTAATATCTTCTGGGCTATCGATATGCCTGCTTCATTAGTAAAAATAAAACTTAAACCATTGACCGTTTTTATATCTACGTAGGGAACAGCACGTTGTAAATACCTTGTCTTGTTCGAAAAAGCTATAGATGAACCTTGCCCTTCGTTTGTCATTACAGGAATTAACGATAATTTCTTGATCATCTGCGCAAAAGTGCAAGTTTCACCACTTTTGGGATCGCGTAAGGGCCGGCGGAAAAAGCCAGCATGCTTCCCACGTATTGTATACAAGCTGCTGTACTTATTAAGCCTTTCCCAGGCGAACAAGTTCCGAAAATATTTTGGAAATAAAGAATGTACCTTTGGGTTCACGAATATTGCTTCCATACGATCTTCAGGTTTTCCGTACTTTTCAAGGGCTTCTAAGGCGGGAAGCGCACTTTTGTCGAAGAAAAGCATCTCACGGTCAATTGGTATTGAAAAGATGAAATTTCCACTTTGGCCTTTTTCAATTTGGCGGGCGACAGCTTTGTACCAGTCTTGTAAAGCAGCCACGGGGAATTGTTCATATAATAATTTTCGTGCATCCCAACTAGTCATGGCTTCTGCATTCGGTCCGTATATTTCTTGTTCCATCCTGAACATAAATTCATATACGTCTTTCATAAAGGATCGTATCTGATCGGCTTCCTTTACGGATATATCGCCTTGCGTTTTTAACTTCCGCAAAAGTTGATATATTATCACCGTTTTTGGCCCTTCCATTTTTATCACCTAATTTCTTCCAGATATTTTGCTTCTTCTTCCACTATATCCTGCACAGCTTCCCATTCTTTCTTCATTTCAATTATGTTATCGATGTACTTTAAACTCATTTTTGTAAATTCTTCGTCGGGGAAACAGTCTAGGTAGTCTATACGCTCGTCACGTTTTAATAATTTTTTGGCAATACTCATGTCGATGACGTTCTGTTCTAGGGCGTTTTTTACCAATTCTTCAAGTGATACTTCGAAGGCTTTTTTTGCCATTAAAATGCCGTCTTTGTTGGTAAAAATGATAGTTTCGTTGCAATACGGCTTTCTTGCGTCCATTTGTATAAAAGGAATTTTTTGTTTCAGGTACGTTAATATATATCTAGTGGCGTTAGCCCTTGAAAATACTGCACCCTTTTCTTGCGGGGTCATTACAGGAATTATAGATAACTTTTTTAAAAGCTGTGAAATAGTATCACCTTCCAATTCACGTAGCGGGCGATGAAAAAGCCCAACGCGATCGTCACGAGATACATAAAATACATATAACTCATCGCTTTCTTCCCAGTAAAATAGGTCTTGAAAGGACTTTGGGAACAATGTATATATTTGTTTATTTGCCCGCACTACGGTGATGCGGTCTTCAAACTTGCTAAGTTCGTGCGCTTTATTTTCCGTCATTTTTATCACCTTATTTCTTCAAGCCAACCGGTTTCTTCTTCTATCATCTTCCGCCCAGATCGCCACTTCAACATCCTTTGAACCCTTTCATCAATATATTCAATGCTTGCTTTAGTAAATTCCAATTCGGGAAAGCCTTCGGGGTTATGGTCATGTTCTAGCAATTCCTTAGCAATGTTTTTATCAATGATGTTTTTACATAAAGCGTTGTCCACTAATTCTTCAAGGGGCATTTTTAGTGCATACTTTGTAGCTAAAATTCCTTCTTCATCGGTGTAAAAGATAGCTTCGTTTTTATTGCCGTAATGTCTTATGGCGTTTACTTCTAAGAAGGGCATTTTTTGAGAAAGGTATATTATGACATATCTAAGGACGTTGGCTGACGATATCATCAGTGTATCTGGGTTTTTGGTTCCTACGGCGGGAAATAGTGATAATTCTTCTAGAAGCTGGAAAATGGTATAAGTTTTATTGCTTTCTGGTTCACGAAGCGGATAGTCAAAAAACCCAGCACGATAACTATGCAATACATACCTTTCGCTGTATTTGTTCCATTTGAATAAGTCCTGAAAATACTTAGGAAACAAGGAATACATTTTTTGGTTTGCCGCCATAGAACAAATTCGGTCTTCAAGAGCACCGTTCTTTTTTATAGCTTCCTGGGCGGGGCGTAAGCAGTCTTTAAATTGGGACTCGCCATCCATAAATATGGAAAAGACAAAATTACCCCACCGGCCAGCTTTAATTTCGTCGCCCACAGCTTCATACCAGTCTTTCAATGCTGCAACAGGAACTTCTTTATCTGGCGGCTTTTGTGACACAAGCGAATATATCCAGTCAGTTTCTTCCAAGGATATATCGCCTTGATCTTTTAGCTTTTGTGTCAGCTGTCTTACCTTGACTTCGTCGATCATTTATCTTCCCTGCTTTCATGTATGCACTTTTATCGTATTTCCATTAACCATCCGTCTTCTTCTTCCACCGCTTTTTCCGTAGCCTTTCGTTCCTTTTGCATCTGTAGTCTTTTATCGACGAGTTCCGTTACTTCTCCGAGAGTTAATTTATCGCAACTTACCGGTATTTCGTTTATTTTCAGATTTAATATTTCGTCGGCTTCCTTGGAGTTTTCGACATACGCGAAAGCACTGTGAAACCACCATTTTTCGTCTTCGGAAAACTCCAGGATAACGACGGGCATCTCGTTTTTTATCATGATTTTAATCTTCGCTGCCGTAAATGCATCCTGCAAATCCCATATCCTGCCCGGCACTTCTGAGTCTTCTTTCCATAACGAATTTCCGTACAAAAAGGAAGGATAGTTTTGTACTCTTTTCATGTTTTTTACGATATCCCCTATCTTTCCGAGTCGCCGTAAAGTGATCATGGTTTTGTCGCCTTCTCGGGTTGCGTTAACCCCGAGTTCGGAGTCTATGTCGGTCTTTATATTGAAAAGATACGCGGCCTTTGAAGTGTATTCGGGCGGAAGAAGACTTCTTATCTTGGTTGTAATTTTTTCAAAATATCTGCTGCCGGTTATCGGGACGGAGCAGATAAAATTGCCCCTTTCGCCGTCTTTTATCTTTTCGTAAACGATCTCGAGCCACTCTTCGAAGATACTTCTCGCAACTTTCGCACAGCCTTCGAAAGAGCAGGTAAGAAGGATATCTAAAAATATATCGTCCGCTTCTTCCTTGGAAATATCCTTCTTTTTCGCAAGTTCCTTTATACGCGCTTCCCATACTCTGTCGAAATTAAAGTCCGGCGAATCAATGTTTTCGGTAAGCCGCGAAACGATATCGTTTATCCTGTCGAAATAACCGATCATATCAAAGCGTAAATTCTCGTCAAAGATTTCCCGGGCTTTCGGCAGAACCGAAAGTATGTCGCCTTCAGTAATGTTTAATATTCTATCAAGCTCGTTCTTACATTCTTTAAACGTAGTTATTTTATCTTCCCGGTAAATAACGGGCACGTCCGCCCTTTCGAGAATTCTCTTTTTAATCGTCTTAAGGGCGCTCGGGCCTTCTTTTCCGCTGACGACATACAGATCATCGGGATTTATTATTTTTTTATGTATCCCGCATCTTTTTATTTCCATCGTCAGCTTGGATTCCGAGCCTATGCCGGAACTGCAAAACATCATATCGAAAACGGAGAGATCGTCGACGTTGTCTAAAATGTATGAATAGGCCCGCGAGTTTAAGTAAATTTTGTTTATTTTGTATTCATAGTCCAGCCGGTTAAGGATATCGTTTACAACGGTTTTAATATTTTTACTAAGGTCACATACGTCGGTGGGAACGCTTTCAATGAAGGTCCCGACCTTTCCTTGTTTTACCAAAAGAGAGACTTCTTTATACCACTCCAAAAGGGATTTGTTTATTCCTGCATAATGACGGCTAAGGGGATTGAATTTTTCGTATTGAAGCATTTTCCATATGAATAAAGCATCTTCGAAGGATACGTCTCCCCGCGTTCTTAACTTCTTGGTGATTTGTTTAATTCTTTCTTCTTCTCTTGTCATTTTTCTTCCAACAACTCCGGACACTCAAGCGGAAGCGTCGCCAAGTCCTTTTTCATTTGGGCGAGCTTCTCCATCGCTTCCGCGCAGGTTAAAATGACCGATCGGTCTACAATTCCGTTTTTTACCGATTTAGCCGTCTTTTTGTCCACGAAGGACAGGACGTCTTCTTCGCTTACGCCTTCGTAAAATTTAAGCTCTTCGTAGTCTTCGGTTTTTACGTAGGCGTCTACGGACAGAAAGCCGGAGCTCCACGGATCAAAACTTGCGCAGAATATATCTATTTTTTTTCTGATGCAGATTTCCGCCATTACATATCCCTTAATCTTTTCTTCCGGCGAAAAGAAAATCTTCCTGTCGGGATATAAAAAATAATTTAAATACTTCAATGCGTATTTCGACATCGACGGCAAGTAACAAAAAGAAAGGTCCGGAGTCAATCGTTTCGCTATCCCCGCACGTTTAATTTCAATATATTTGTAGTTTTTATCGTTCTTTTTTACGTGAACTCCCGGTATACGAAATAACTTATCCGGCAGGAATTTCTTACTTGCCTTTATAAGGGACAGTTTATCGTCGTGCTTTAACTTTCTTACGCAGCCTTCCAACGGCTCAATTTCACAGTCCAAGGAAAAAAGCGGAACGGTAGATATATAATTTCCTTCCATCCCGGATGTCATCGCTTTATATACTTCGTTAAACCAGGAAGTAATGAGATTTATATTTCTTTTTTTACTGATCAGATATATAAATACGGAATCGGCTTCTTCTTGCGATATATCCATGCCGGAAGACAACTTCTTCGTAAGTTTTCTCAGCTGTTCCTTTGTCATCTGATCACCGCCCGTCGGTTTTTCGTCTTTCCTTTGTGTTGTTTATATATAACTTTAACACAATTATATCATAAAACTATCTTTCTAAAATTAACCATCCGTCTTCTTCTTCCACCGCTTTTTCCGTAGCCTTTCGTTCCTTTTGCATCTGTAGTCTTTTATCGACGAATTCCACGCTTGTTTTCATGAAACTTTCAGCTGGAAAGTTTGAAATAAGTTTATAGTTCAATAAGTTTTTAGCCATTTGCTTATCAATGACATCTTCATCTAAGGCGTTTTTCACTATATCTTCAAAGGGTATCTTTAATACGTCCTTTACAATTTGTGCTTTATCCTTTTCCGTAAAGAAGATGGAAAATTCGCCATCTTTGTCTTTACAACCCGTTATAGTCATACAAGGGATACTTTTATATTTCATATACGAAGCAACGACGCATTTAGCTGCCATAGTTCCGGCTATTTCCTTCAAAAACCTTGAATGTGGAAATATTTCCAGCGCCCCAGAAGCTACTTCAAAAAGAATTTCACCTGTAGTACGACCACGTTTTTCCATTACAGGGGAAAATTTTTCTGCGATAAGTTGTGATAGCGTGTAGGCGCCTGCATCGGTTTCGATGGGGTAATTAAGCATTCCCGCCCGCGAAGTGGTTATTTCGTAATAGCTTTTAGAAGGCGAACCTTTTATCGGCGGACATAGCTTTTTGTCGATCATTATAACGTTGCATAGGTCTTCAAAGGTACCGCATTCCTGGATATCCCTTTTTATTAGCCACAAATAATTTGCGTCCTTAGAAAGATCTATTGTAAAAATGAAGTTCCCACGCCTACCCTTTTTAATTTCATCGGATACGGCGCTATACCAGTTCATCAAAGCTTGACTAAGACCAGGCAACTTTTGTAAGGAAAAAAAGTAAATTTCATCCGCTTCTTCTAAAGAAATATCGCCTTGCTGTTTTAGTTTTTGCGTAAGTTCTTTTATTTTGTTCGCATCGATCATGTAGTTTCCCCCGCTTTCGTGTATGCATTGTCATCGTGTTACTTCTAACCAGCCGCTTTCATTTTCTACAGCTTCTGTTGTAAACTGCCATTCCTTCTTCATCTTGGCTATATTATTAAGGTACTTCATACTTACTTCTATAAAACCAGCAACTGAAGACGGACGTTTGTTACTTAATAACTTCCTTGCTGCTTGTTCGTCGATAACATTTTCGTTCAGGGCGTTTCTTACTAATTCTTCAAAGGGCGTTTCTAAGGCGACCTTCATAAGTGGCGCTTTATCCTTTTCCGTAAAGATAACGGCTTTATCTTCAAAAAAGTCTGCAGCTTCTATATAGGGAACGATATGTTTTACGTGTTCCATAATGTAGCTAGTGCCGCTTCTTGATAATTGTGTTATTGGCGATAGTTTTTTTATGAACTGGGATAAAACGTTACACTCACCTTGCGGATAATAGAAGACCCCCGCGCGGCGGCACAGTAATTTATATAGCCCTTCGTATTCTGATAGCGTAAACATGTCACGAAGACGCCCTGGAAGCAAAGAATACATCGGCCGACTTACCCATATCACCCCAATACGATCTTCGAATTTTCCGTATTTTTTGAGCGCATCCCAAGCTTCGCCTAAGTAATTATCGTTGAAGCCATTTTCATGCAGGAATATTGAAAAGATAAAGTTACCGCGATGTCCGTTTTTAAGTTTGCGACCCACAGCGTGGAACCATTCTGCGAATGCACCGATAAGTCTGTAGTCTGCACCTGCAGAAAAGGGGTTTATCTTTGTTTGACGGACGTCCCGCGCCAAAAATGCGTATATTTTGTCGGCTTCTTCTAAAGATACGTCATTTTGAATTTCTAATTTCCGCGTCAGTTTCTTTATTTCGTCGGCATTCATTTAACATCACCTATATTGTTTCTTCCAGCCATTTGCTGTCCTTTTCAACCGCTTCGCGTACGCTTTTCCATTCCGTGTTCATCTGGGCTATTTTGTCCAAATATTCGACGCTTGCATCTACGAATTTCTGAAGTGGAAATTTTAGTAAGGCATTATTGTTCATCAACTTCCTGGCTTCTTTTTTGTCGATAACGCCCTTGCATAAAGCATTTTCCACCAGCTTTTCAAAGGGAATTTCTAAAATTCTTTTTACGATAAAGACTTTATCTTTTTCTACAAAGGTGAAAAACTTATTAGAATGGACGTCAGCGGCAACTATGCAGGGGATATTTTCCCGTTTTAAAAAAGCAGATAAGACACAAGGTTTTACTTCAGTCTTTCCCAAAGTCCAAGGGCTTCGAAAGCTATTTACTTCCGAACTAAACATCATTTTAATTAGGTCGGTTATCAAAATGCCCGAAGGGACGGTAATTGTGACGGGGACGAACTTTTTCATTACTTGCGAAATAGTATATGTGCCCTTTTCGGTTTTAACTGGATAATTAAGCATCCCCGCCCGCATGCTTTGTATTTTGTAGGCACCTAAGTTGTCCTTTTTCAGTAAATTTTTAAAAGGAAAAGCGGGGTATAGTTTTTCATCGATCATGACGATATTACATAGGTCTTCGAAGCTGCCGTGTTCTTTTAAGGCGTTTATAACGTCAACGGCTTGGAACAAATTCTTATAATAAAAATTGTCATCAAGACATACCGTAAAAATAAAATTCCCACGTTCACCAGCTTTTATTTTTTCAGCTACGGCGTGAAACCATTCTTCTAAGGCCTGTATTAGTTTGTAGTCATATTCGGGCGCACCAAAATTAAATACGGTCTTTGCCGCCTTTTCCGAAAATAGGGAATATATCTTATCGGCTTCTTTCAACGTTATGTCGCCCTGCTGTTTTAACTTCTGTGTAAGTTGCTGTATTTTAGGGGCGTCAGGATATTTCATCTTACTTCTTCCGGCCATTCAGCTTCACCTTCTATTCTTTAGCGCATTTTCTTCTATTCTACACTTTTATGGGCAATTGGGAAAATTTTTAACGTCCTTTTTGTTCTGCTTTTTCGGTTATAATATCGTCCAACTTTCCCGCTTTCGTGCGTGCATTATTATCGTATTATTTCTAACCACGTATTTTCATCTTCTATCGTTTCACGTGTATTTTTCCATTCTGCTTTTAACTGTACTACGTTATCTATATATCTTACGCTTGCTTCTGTGAAGTCCTTTAAAGGAAAGTTCATAATGGGATAGTTATCCAACAAAGTTTTAGCCGTTTTCTTATCGATGACCCTTTCCCTTACGGCGTTTTGGACCAATTCTTCGAAGGGAACTTCTAAAACGTCTTTTATAATGGGAGCTTTATCCTTTTCTGTGAAAGTAACAAACGCACTATTATAAGCATCAAGAATGGCAATACAAGAAAAGTCCTTATATCTCATAAAAGCAGCTAAGGTAAACAATTTTACTTCATATTTCCCAAAAACGAACAGTTTTTGTACTACTTCGCGTGCGCCCACTGCGACTTTATAAGCTTCTTCAGATAATACGTGGTTTACATCTTCAAGGCCGCCTAACGTCCCGATGGGGTAAAACCGCTTCACAAGCACACCAATGGTATACGTTTTGTTTTCTACATGAATGGGATAATTAAGCATCCCCGCCCGCGGGGTGTCTAACTTATAAAAGCTTTTTAAATTTTCGTCGCCTTTAACTTCGGTAAACAAATGCTTAAAGGGAAGTACAGAATATACCTTTTCGTCGATCATGATGGTTTTGCAAAGATCTTCAAAGGTGCCATATTTTTCGATAGCTTCGTGAGCTGGGGATAATAATTTATTGAAATGTATATTTTCGCTAAAAAATACAGTAAAGATGAAGTTGCCACGTTTTCCTACTTTTATCTTTTTTGCTACAACTTCGTACCAGCTTTGTAATGCCCTTGATAGCTCGTCATTAAACTTCGGGGAACTGGGATACAAAGTTGTATACATAGCATCCTTAGAAAACAGGGAATATATCCAGTCGGCTTCTTTTAAGGAAATATCTTCATTCGTTTTAAGTTGTTCCGTAAGCCGTTTTATTTCGTCTGCGTTCATATCGTTATACACCCACTATACACGCACTTTTATTTCTATACACGCGGTGCATTTATTCTAACGTCGGATATTTACCCCCTTTTAAAAAAAGGGCATGGTTATGGGCTTTTCTTGTTTCGACGAAAAAGTGCTAAGAGCGTGATAACCATGCCTATTCTTTCTTATTTTAACGTACTAGGAATACCCCATTTTTTAAATTTTGAATGTGCCCTTAGTATGTTTGGTCGTCTTGTCCTTTTCAAATTGAACCTGGGCCATCCTAAGACGGGTTTTTATCGTGCTATGGTAATTTCGTCTATCAAGGACGATGCATCGTAAGCCCTTCCGATCTTGTGTTTATAAAATTCATCTGGGATGGTTTCTTCCGAACATAACCAAACTATATTGTTTCTAAACTTCTGGCACGCCCTTTCCACTTCTGGGTAGTCAAAAAGCTGCATGTCGGAAAAGACAACCACGGCATCAGGTTTTTTCTTCATTTCAGCGATCTTTTGGAAGAAAGGCTCAAACCTAGTGCCGCCGCAGCCTGCGCGACGAAAGCCTTCAGAAGATATGGCCTTTTTAAATTCGTGATATTCCTTGGAAGGAATTCTCATTTCCCGCCATTCTTCTACGCCGGCATCTACTTGGGCGAATATAAACCTATGTCCCTGGCTTCCCTTGGGAATATTTCTTTCTAAGTATCCTAATATTTTTAAGACGCCAGCTATCATAGCTTCATTGCTCATGGAACCTGAAGTATCTACAGCGAAGGCGATGTCCAACTGCCTACTTTTTCTATCGAAGCCGACGACAGAATTGCCAGTCATAACTTGAGTTAACATTTCAACTGGTAATACGCGTTCCCTGATCTGGGGACCTTCGCTTGTTTTATTCTTTAGTAAAAGCGATATTCCCACATACCACGGTTCCGGTTTCATTCGGAAATACCGTTCAGCTAAGGTTATTAAAACCGAACAATTTTGCGGGTTATACCCCGCCCTGGCGGCTTCATGTCTAATTTCGTTCATTACCCTATCTATCTTCTTTTTGACGTCTTCTATAGTGTTCTGGTCGTGGTTGTCCATAGGTGTATTGCCAGAAAGCACCTTTTCTATAGCTTTCCTTATCTTTTCGTCAAGCCCACCAACGGCTTGCCCTTGCGGTTCATCTTCGGTCTGGTCTTGTGAACCTAGACCGCCGGCCGAATTTTGTTCTTCGGAATTATCTTTTTTATTGGGCTGACCTTGGGAACCAGAACCAGGAGAGCTTGAATTTGTTGGTACGCCCATGCTTATTTCTTGTTTATTTTCTTTGCGGTACTTGTTGAACAATTCCCGAAAAAGGGCGATGTTCTCATAATATCCATCGGGAATTACTACATTTTCGCCTAGTTCTTTTGCCAGTTCCCTGTTGACGTTTGCGCAGGTTTCTACAAAGGCCTGCGTCCACGACTTTTCTACGTCCCCTTCGTATATGCAAAACCTGTAACTTCTTACTACGTTGCCTTTTTCGTCCCTTTCATTATGTCCTTGCGGGAAGATGCCAAATTCTTTTTTCAGCCTGGCGTTAATTATAGCGTCCTGTGCCATATTAGCCATATCGTGAAGTGCTTGCCAAGCCTTATCCTGGGGACCAGGGATGGCGAAGGTGGTTTCCTTTTTGTCGGGCGTGATATTCCTGTATACGATGTGCATCAACTCATGGGCAAGGAAAAACTTTATCGTGTCGGCCAATTGGTGAATTTTATTTTCTTCCTGCGCGTCAATACAGACGTCGCGTATAAATTTGGGATCATAAAAGATCATCTTTCCGTTGGTGCATAAAGTATCGCAGCCTATGCCAGCAAGGTCGGCACGTACCACAGGAAAGTGGGAAAGAAGCTTTCCCCACAACCTATCCGTCAAGCCGCCGCGCCTTTTTGACGTCAACGACGTGACCGCCGAATTTATTATAGCTTCTGGGTTAACCGAATTATCCATTCCGCGATCACCAACCACCTGTCGTTTTTGAGCTTATCTTCTTCAAAGGGCTTCAATATATTCTTGATCGTTTCATCGCTAAGCGTCATCTTTTTTCCGTAGTCATTTAGACGACCAAGCCATATTAATGCATCATACAGTTCGTGATATTCCATCGGTTTCGTGTAAATTATTTCATCATGACCCCGCATCATCTTCGCAAGTTTTGGAACTGCCGTTTCAACGCAAAGAACATCTACCAAAGAAGCTTTTTCAAAAAAATTAGCCAATTCCAATTTCATCTTGACCATTCCTTTCGGCTATCAATTCTTCGACTTCCTTAAAGGCGTCTTTAAAGCGTTTCGATACCTTTATAAGCCACGGTGCAGGCGGGATAATGGCATAAAAGGCCTTAAAGGGCGACTCAGCATCCAATTTCTTCACACCGGAACGCGTCTTTACTTCGGCTTTACAAAGTTTATCCAGCGTTTCAAGGGCTTCCGAATACTTTTCCTTCCAGGGAATAAGCAGTATAGTGCGTTCCATCATATTTAACATGTTATTTCTGACGGTAGGAACGGGGAAGAAACACGCGGCCTTAAAAAGGTTGCCCAAGAAGACGGTATCTATAGGTTTATCATTTTCTATTGAATTTTTGAAGGACTTTTGAAAGGCGGCTAAGATGGAGTCAGCCATTTCAGCTTCAACGCCCACGGTGAAGGAATTCGAAGAATATAAGTTTTTAATGCACTTTTCCACTTCTTCTGCTGCAGTTTTAGGGTTTAAGCTTTTCAAGTAATTACGGAATTCTTCGTCATTTCCGCCGTATTCTTCCAAGATGGACTTTTTTCCACGACTTCCGTCGTCGTATCCATTTATGGTATTAAACAGCCCCTTTTCAAAACCCACGACGGTTGCACCGTTAGCAATTTTTATATCTGCATCGACAGCTACAGCCGCCAAGACAGAAGGTATCTTGTCCGCTTTATTCGCCAACTCATGTGGCGATGGAAGGGCACGAATTACTTCCAGGTAGCTTGCAAACCTGTTGCCAAGTTCGCTTCCAACGCTAGCGGTTATTTCCGCTATGGCCGTGTCCAAATTGCCACGGGAAAGAATGATGGCATTTATTGCCGCTTCTATCGACCTTGGCGTGGGGAACCCTGGGTTTTCTTCCGGATCTTCAGGGATCTTAAGGATGATATCCCTTGCGCCCTGGGGCGGTTCTTCCTTGAGAAACCTGATAAAGTTTCTTAAAATATCGTTGTCCATTGTAGCGTTTTTATATTTTTCTTCTAACCATTCGAACCAGCCATCGATGATCATATTGTAGTCCGACATATCGATGTAAAGACAGCGGTCTATCATAGCTATGCTTTTCGTCATCGTGCCATAAGGGTCTACCGATATGGGGTTTTCTGCGCCCACCACAAGCGTAAGCGGATGCACTGTAAAGCCAGAAATTTTGTGATCCAATAGGTAAGTAAGAAGCTTCGACTGTATATCGGTTCCCGCCCTGTTCATTTCGTCAAGAAGCACCACGCCAGGCTGCATCACGGTGCCCTTCATGTCGTCAAGTATATCCCGCTTTGCGCTGCCCGTAATGGAGTCATACACAGGGAAACCGAAACTAGCAGCATCCATCTGCGCCATGGAAAAGGAAAACAACTTTGTATCCGTCCAATTCGCTATTTCCCGAAGTATGGCCGTCTTGCCCACGCCAGGCGGCCCAGAAAGGACGATGGCCTTTTGCATAAACTTCGGTGTCCTTCCTTCCGCGTAGTCTTTTTTAGCTATATCGAAATATTCCTTGGGCATTACAGTGTTAACGTAAATTGAAGTATCCAGCTTGCTGGCCTTTTCGCATAGCTTTGCAAGCAACGCATATCCATGCCTTGCGATGTCAGCAAGTCCGGATATTTCGCAATTTCTGCGCTGTAATTCCGCTATATCGCTAGGCTCAAAGCTTTCCGCCACGGAATAAAGGAATTCTAAATATTTCTTCACCGGGCTTTTAGATGACAATTCCCATTTGCACTTCCCAAAGGAAAAGATGCCATCCGAAACTTCTAATTTCTTTTCCCATGCACGGTCGACGAAACGGTCGTTTTTGACATCTTCTATTAATTCTTTAATGCCTAAAGCTGCATCTTTGCTTAGATGTTTTGCCTTGCCTTCCAGCCATTTGATGTCCTTTTCCGTCAACTTTTCATTGCGGGCGTAACGTAACATCAATTCGCCTTCTATGAGCGCTACGTCGCACAGGGAAATAAAATTATCCCTTTCTGCCCTTACTTCTTGTTCGCGCTTCCTTAGGTAGTCAAGCTGTTCGTCATAGCTCATTTCACCGCTTACTGACGTCACTGGCGCTATAGATAAAAGTTCTGGCGCACTTAAGAAAGCATTAAGCACCGTGTCTGCATAAGCTTTAGCAATTAACCCCTGTATTTCCTTCATTGACTCAGGTACATATCCCGCCATTTGCATCACCCTTCTATGTTATATCACGACTAAAAGGTTCTTTCCGAATTATTTCATCCACATGCCTAACCACGTTTTCCCAATTTTCTTCGCCCAATTCTACGGCATCAAGCATTTCTTCAAGATGGGCCGTAAAGTTTATGTCCGCTATTTCGGGAAAACGTTTTATCGCCCATTCCGCGACTTCCCTGCCAAGGTCGGTCAATACATACTTTCCTTTTTCCTTCTTTACGTATCCCCGCTTAAACAAAGTGTCCTGTATAGCGGCGTAAGTCGACGGCCTGCCGATGCCCTTGGCTTCCAATACTTTGATAAAGCTTCCGTCGTCATACCTTGGCGGCGGCGTAGTAAAACTTTTGACGATGGAAAGATCCCCTTCCAACCTTTGTCCTTTTTTATATTCCCTTATATTTTTCGTTCCTTCTTCTTTTAAGAACTTTTCCCAACCGTCAAACGTCCTTTTTCTTCCTACAACTTTTAGCGCTTCTGGTGCTAGATCATTTCCCGCTTTCACTGTGACGACTTCGTACAAAGCTGGCTTACTTTGGGAAGCAAGCGTGAAGTTCCAAATGAGCGAATAAAGAAGTTTCTCATCGGAAGGAATGTTTAGCTTATCTGGTTCGTTTTCAAAATTGGTGGGATGTATAGCTTCGTGGGCATCTTGCGTCCTATTTTTGTTTTTATATTTCATTGGTTTGTCCGCAAGAAGTTCGGGGTGTTTATCCTTCAAGTAATTCCTTAGCCCCGACAACGTTTCGTCGGACAGCCTTACTGAGTCCGTCCTGTGATAGCTGATAAGCCCCTTCTCAAATAAGGACTGCGCTGTCTGCATCGTCTTATTGGCGTTCCATTTAAAGGCGGAAGCCCTTTGCTGCATAGAAGCGGCCGTAAGCGGCGCCGGCGGGGACTTCGGTTCCAACTTCTTTTCTACGTCGGATACTACAATTCCCCTTTTTAATTTTTCTAATAAGTCCCTAGCTTTGTTTTCGTCCTTGAAGTTTTGCGAAGAAAAAGTGTCGCCCACATCAAGGACGACCTTCCATAAAGGTTCTGGTACGAACTTTTCAATTTCACGTTCGCGTTCATAAACGATGCGCAGGCCCGACGTCTGCGTCCTTCCCACGGAAACTTTCTTCTTCAGTTCCCGACAGGCAAGCGGGGATAGCACGTAACCTATCCACCTGTCGGTAAGCCTGCGGGCGACTTGTGCTTCCACCAAATTTTCATTTATGCTGCGCGTATTTTTTAGCGCCTTTTCTATTTCGTTCTTCGTTATAGCGTGTATATCTATTCTATAAATTTCTTTGGCTACCTTTTTAATTTCACGATAGACGTGCCACGCTATAGCTTCACCTTCCCTATCGGGGTCTGACGCTATATATACCACATTGCCCTTGCAAGCTTTTTTCAGTTCTGCTATGGTCTTTTTTTTGTTTTTCAGCGGTTCCAGCAGGAAATAGACCTTATCGGGCGTTATTTCCATGCCCATTTCGTTGGGCGGAAGGTCAGCAATATGCCCTAAGGTGGCCTTAACTTCCATGCCCAACTTCATGTGGGATATTTCTTTTGCTTTATTTGGGCTTTCGACTATAAGTATCTTCTTCATCTTTCCATTTCCACCGTTTCTTCGTCATATATTTCAAAAGGTACTTCGTGTTTCTTTATGGTTTCCGCTATACCTGGTTCCGTTACGGTCCTGTTAAACAAGGAATAAAGTTCCGTCGCTATTCCGTTAATTTCGACGTCGGACATCTTCGTGAATTCCCCTAAAAATTTCACAGCGGCTTTGTTAATTTGCCCGGCGTCTTCTATATCTAAAAGCTTACACATCACTTTAGGTGCGTCATAGTCATGCCCTTGCGTAGCAAGATAAAGTAATAGTCCAATTGTCTTTCTTGTATTTTCCGACATCCCCGCTGCTTCCCTTTCCACTTGGGCAATGGAATTTTCCAGCGGGGCCACAACGTTAAGAAGGCGTTCCATTTCGTCAGGATAATGGACCATAGAAAGGTCGACTTCCTTTAACCTTTCACTAATAATTCCCAAAAGTTCCTGCGGAAGCAAACGCACGACAGCATCAGCAGCCAAAATGCTTCCCGCATTAATATATTGCGGCGACTCAAAGTCCATGTTCTTAATGGCGTTTAATACCATTTTGGTTTCTACCATGGAAGTTCCAGCTTGCCGACCAACGCGCCCGCCAAAGATGCCGTAGTCATCTGCAAAAGCCGCAGCTATTCTCATGGGAAGCGAAAGGACACCATATCGTTGTAGGAAAAATTGAATATTTGCATTGTCCGACTTCATAATTTTATTAACATGGTCGACATATTCCTTTATCGCTTTTTCTGCATTTTCAAGTTTAAGTTTTGAAAATGCATCTTCGGGCATCTTTTCAAAGTAAAAGTCAACGCCTTTATCATCAAAAGACAGCCTAACCGAATTTGCTATTTCAGCTTCCACACGGGCGCTTTCTTCTACCATAACGGCAGCTTTTTCCTTCCTTTCGTCCCAGAAGGACTCAACGGCGACTTTAGCAGTTTCCCTAAGTTCGTCCGCCATCTGTAAACCTTCGCTACTATTGGAAGTTATGACATCGTTATGGGAATGTTCTGAAAAAGTTTTCTTTCCGGTATTATATAATGCGTCGAACATGTTTCTTAATTTAGCTGTAATTTTCGGCATATTTTCCCACACCCTTTCTGGCGACTCACCGTTCGCTAGTCTTAATGTTATTTCAGACACTAAGGCGTTTCCTGTAGCCTTACTTGCAAAAAGCCGGCTCATTTCTTCCGTTATCAGCGCCTGTTGGTCCTTGGCTTGTTCTTGTCTTTCTACTGATAAATGCGAATAGAATAAGTCTAAAAGCGCGGGGACTAATATGGGCAAAACGTACATCAAAGCAGCCGGCGGAAACATTCCCGATACCACAATTGCACCTAAGGCCGTATCGAAGTCCGTAACAGCATGGAAGGAAGAATTAGCTATGTTGCCCATTTGCTGGGAAAAGGAAATATCCGACCGCGAAAGTCGGGCAAGTAGTCCAGGTTTTAAGTCCTTCAGCCGTTCCTTTTCTTCTATTTCCCATTCTTCAGCAGCTTCTTCCCAGGCCCGCAAAGTGGTATTTAATGCCTTCCTTCTTTCGGCGGGATCAAAACTTGTCAACTTCCCAAAAAGCACGTCGAAGTCGGAAAGGACAGGCTTTAAGAACCTGCCCAGTTCATCAGAAGCGAACTTTATCGCCTTATCCTTTGGCATAAAACATACGGAATTAACCTGTTTATCGGAAAAGCCCATGTCACTTAACTTCTTCTTAGCTTCTGCTAAAATTTCAGGAAGATCACCTTCAAGTTCCATCTTGTCAAGCGCCTGCTGTACAGCTTCGTCAGGGCTGTAAAGCTTGCTTAAAATTTCCAGCCTTGACTGACGGAACTTCGAAAGGGCGCCCTTGACGTTTTTCTTCAATATTTCCTTTTCTTCTTCGAACACTTCGTCGCCTGGGATGATCCTGCTTGGGGATATAGATAGATCAGTAATTTTAAAAAATTCCGCCTGCCTTAAGGGAACATCGCCTACACGGACGCATACGTCGTAGTCCGCCCGCGGTTGAATGGGGATATCCCCTGTAACTTCTGCTATCCTTGAAAGCAGATCGTCTTTATATTGTGGGTTGTCCTTCCATTTCTTTGACATCGTTTCACTCCCAAAAATTTGTTAAATTGTATATCTTATGCTATTATTATATTATATTTGGCGCTAAAAGCAAGGAGAATTCTATGAATGCACGCATTGTACGCCTTGGAAAGTTGGGAAAAAGGTTAGAAGGCCCCGCCATTGGGAAATTACTAGCGAAATTTTTGAACAACTGCTATAAAGAAAACATGGTTGCCATCATAGACTGCAGTGGTGTTGAAAGAATTGGCGCAGCAGTTATTAAGAATATAAAACTGTTTTCCGGTGAAAAACCAGAAATTTACATCGTGGACGCTTGTGAAGAAGTGGCAGCAACTATGCAGACTTTGAAATGATCTTGTCGGCATACATGCGTTCGTCTGCCTTCTTCAATAATTCCATTTGTGTCTTTCCATCCACTGGCCAGACGGCATATCCTACAGCGGCACCTACTTTCATACCTTCAGCGTCTATTTCACCTAATGCTTTTAGAATTCTGTCTTTTATACTGTCATAAAGCTTTTCTGCGTCCCCTTCAAAAAGTACGGCAAATTCGTCCCCGCCCCAGCGGGATATGAAGTCGTAGTTACGAAAGACCTTCCTTAGCTTGGTGGCAACTTCCTTCAGTACTTCGTCGCCTTTGTCGTGTCCCAACTTATCGTTTATTGGTTTAAAACCATTTAAGTCCATGAAAATTATGGAAAACATCCTATTTTGAAGTAACCTGCTTTCCACCTTTTCTTCAAAGGCCCTTTTGTTCGCAAGCCCTGTAAGCGCATCAGTGCCCGCCTTTTGTAGTGCTTCACTATGTATTTCACGCAGCCTGACGGAAAGGTCGAACAATATCTTAGACAGCGACCGAATTTCCCAAGACTCATCGCCCGTCAAGGCTGGAATTTCCCACTTTTCCGCGTTTTCCGCGAAGGACTGCACTAATGAAGTCAACACGTTTAGATCCTTTTTCAGCGCCCCTTTGGTCTTGACAAGGAAAAACCTTAGTATCCACGCATACATGAAAGAAAGGATAAGCACTAAAAACAAGAAGGGAACTTGCGATAAAAAGATGGAAGTCCATGTCGTGCCCACGAAAACGTACCAAAAACTTTCACCGACGGGAAACTGACTTGTCCAGCCGCGGTAGCCATCTACGACAGCCTTCCCCTTTGAAATGGAATATTTACCTTCAAAAGTGCTTCCGTCGGGCGAAAAGATATAGACATTTTCCGGCAAGCTATTTCTGGACACTACGTAGACGCGGTCGTTGTTTATGTAAAGCTTTCCTTGGTCAAACCACGCATAGGCGGTAGTTTTGGACTTTTCTTCCAGCGGCTGCTTTGTAAGCACGGCAAAATTTTCAAGGTGAGAAGCCCAAAGCGTGCTTTCCTGTTTTATGGAATTCATCTTTTCATGATATGTAGCTGCCCCAAATACGATGAAGATGAACAGGATAAAAAAGACCGATAAAAGCGAAAACCGACGAACCAGTAAGTTCAACCGGTCCGTAAGCGATCTTATCCCAGAAGAAGATCCACGCATTGTCTTGCCTTTTCTCCCATGACCAGCCTTGTATCCGTATCCCTGTCGCCTATGGTCTTAAACATCTGCATATCCCGATAGGTGAATTTCGCAATAAGGCACACTTCGACTTCGGGAAAATAAAGGGCTTCAAAAAAATGCTCTCCAAAGGAAAAGGCGTAACTAAACACCTTTTCGCCGGGATCGGGAACTATCTTTACTGGGAAGGAAGGAAGCTCAAGGAAAAACTCATTTATTCGTTTCCAGTCTTCTTCTTCGCCTTCCCTGGAGAAAAATTCTACCTGAGAAGAAGTTAAGACCGGCATGAGCCTGCACCCAATTTTACCCGCTATACAAAGCATGTCTTCCAAGGAATTCACCGAGTCTACGTCATCAGGAACTGGTATATCCAACGCGTCACAAGCCCTATAAACTTCATTGAGAAAGTCAACACAAAATACGTTTTTTTCCATACGCAAGATCATCACCCCGCAACAATTATAACAAATTGTAGCAACACAAGCAAGTTCGTGCTATAATATAAACCAAAAGGGGGATGTAAAATGAACAAATTTACCGTAATAGCCGTAGAAACACAGCCAAATCTTAAAAGAATAGAAGAGTACGCCAACCGTTACGGGATGACGCTGGAAGAAGCATTGCAAAGAAAGCGCATTGGAGAAGACTATTTTCCCATCAGAGACCAGCAAGTTGTTTCCGCTGGAGTGATTAATTTTATCAACAAAGAAGATAAGATAAGCATCATTGCAGCAGTTTTTGTGGGCGAAGAAAAGAAAGTATTAGATGCCCTAGCAGAAAGGCTGGAAAAAATAATAAAAGCAACAGGAAAGCCCTTTTTCGTTACGGGAGATGGAAGAAAATATGCCTTGGAAATTTTGGCGGGAAGAGCTATGTACTATATGATAGAAGCGAAAAAAGAAGACCAGGAAATAACCCCGGAACTTCAAAACATGATAAAAATAATAACAAGCCCAAAAAATGGATATCTGAAGCCCTTCGACACGCGTGACTCCATTGACATACAAGCCGCTTTTGGATTGGGGCACGACATAATCCCTTTGCCGGAAAAGCTTCAATATACGAACAAAGATTTACCCAAACTTGCAGAAGACACTAAAGGGCTTCTTTTGGACATGACAAAAAACTACGCCTGTTACATCGAAGCGCAGGGAGAAAAGATAAAACCGATTGTATACAGACTGGACGAGAAAATATTTAAGACCACAGAGATATTTAAGTTCGAAGACCATGACGAAGCGGATATTGAAAAAACGTTAGACAAAGAAGAACTAGAAATAGAAAGATAAGGGGACGAAAGGGCATCGACGGGTTTGCTAAAGCTTCGGGAAGCGTGCCGTTGGACGCGTTAAGTCCAAAACCAAAATAAAAGCCAACTTAAACTTAGTAACAGCTTAAAGTTAGCTTCACGTCTTTTCAGGTTGCCCCGCTTGAAAGGACGCACCTTAGGGGCTAAGGCGGCTTAAAGTGCTTTTCCTTTAGCCGTTCGAAAAGATAAGAAAAGCTACGCACGTAGAAGCCGAAGTCAGTGGTAAGCCCGGACGCGGGTTCAATTCCCGCCGTCTCCACCAAAAACACAAAGGAGAGTAAATTAAATGACAGGAAAAACAAGAAAATGCCCGACATGCGGAAAGGAAACGTTTTATGAATCTATGTATCATCCAGGATATGGAGCAGGCGATGGTGCAGTACATAGCTGGAGATTTAAATGTCCTATATGCCAAAAAGGATGCTACGAAGGAAGTTATGACGAAATTCCAGGCTTTAAAGATTCTTACGAAGGAAAATGCTGCTATTGCGGGTCTACTGAAGAAGACAGAAAAGGAAAAGGAAGTCCGTTTGTCTTAGCATTAAGCACTCCTATTGGAAACAGAACTATTATAATCAGATATACTAACGAAGAATTTGAATTTTTTGACGAAATATCTGAAGAACAGCAGCAGGTTTAATATTTTTCGCTAAGATTTCGGCGTAGTTCAACGGGAAGAACACCGGACTCCAAATCCGGAAGATGCAGGTTCGAGTCCTGCCGCCGAAGCCACGCCGACGTAGCTTAACAGGAAGAGCGCCCGTCTTGTAAACGGAGAGATGTCGGTTCGAATCCGACCGTCGGCCCCAAATTAACAAACCTGTTTTAACCAAACCTGCCTTAAAAACACGCTTGTATAAATTAATACAAAATTTATTGACTTATTTCCAGCTTTTATGTTAAAATATGATCAAATAAAGACTATACGATAGGAGATTAACCGTCATGAGACTGTTATTTAACGCAGCTGTCATACCGTCGCCCGGAAAATACGAATATATAGCTTTATCCGTCGAACAGGCCGTAAAATGGCTCAAGGAAGGATATGACCTGTCCTTTATCGGATATCCGGCCACGGCGGACTTCATCGAGAAGATATCGGGGAAAAGGCCCGAATTGTCCCGCGAAAAGTTTGAGATGCAGGCGGGAGACGAAGCGCTGATCGTCAAATTGAAATACAGGATGGATCCGGACAAAAAGGGAATACTGAACCCGAAAGACGAAGACTTCGAGTTCGGACTGCTTAAAAAACTCGAATAAGGGGTGAAAGCTATGTACGAAAGGCTGTATCAGCACTCGGGGATGTTAATCAGCGAAAAGGAAACAATATGTCCGCTCTGCCATGAAGAACTGGACGAAAACCTGATGTCTCCCAATCCGTGCGTCTATGACACTACATCTTTCGTAAGATATGGCGGCCTGTGGTGGTTCATAAATGTATGGAACTGTCGGGCTGTTCTCTGCGCCACGGAAAACATGCGCGGATACTTGAGATACAGGAAGATAATCTGCGACGAAAAGACAAAAGAAAAAATAAACGAGCTCGTCATCAAATCCGTAGAAGAACACGGAGCGCTCAATATATCCGGCCTTTACGGACTGTCAGACGAGCTCGTCGAATTCTTAGAGAACAACGAAGATAAAATTACGATACAATAGCGACACTTAAAATAGAGAAAAGACTTTTATCCAATCTTTAAGGTCATCATTTCCCATAGAAGAACCGGTTGGATTATCGGGAAGTATATGTTTTGGTTCTTCTTTGACTTTTTTGCTTTTTTTTATGGTCTTTACTCATTTCGCGTATAACTCCCTTTTTCTATTTTTTGATTAACACCAAAATCCAGTCTGTATCTATACGTTTTTCACGTGGAACTTTAGTAGAGTGTTTAATAATTTCAGATGCAAAATAATTTTCTAATACAAACCCTGTTTTTTCCGCCATTGCAATTATATATTTCCAATTTTCAAAAATCTCACCCCTTATTTTATTATTGCCAACGACAATAATGTATCTCCCATTAGACTTTAAAACTCTATAAACTTCTTTTAAATTCATTTGCATATCCAGCAAATACTTATAAGCTATATAAGCCCTGCGAGGATCTTTGTTGTATATCCTTGTAATTACCTTATCGGCCTTCTCTATCCCAATTAAGTGCAAATCTTTATACTCTTTAACAGTTACGCTTTCTGTCCCAACTTGTTTTTTCTTCAATGGCAACAGGGAACCATTGGCAAAGCCTAACCAATAGGCTTCTAACTGGTGCATTCTTGGATAGTCTACTGCATTAGCATAAGGTGGTGAAGTTAGTGCAAGATCAAAAGTCTCATTTTCATATTTTATATTTCTTGCGTCCATATCTCCTGGGAAAATGGTAGTTATATCTTTCGGGCATAAATTGGAAAATTTCATCATTTTGGGAATATTTGTAAGAATGGCCTTTGCAAATCTTCTAAGTGCATCAGAAGGATTAACGACTTTATTAAGCCTTTTACGTATTACTGTCCTAGCACAATTATCATCTGCATTAGAAACGGAGCGAATTATCGATGAAAAGCATATTTTAAAAAAGTCTTTAACATCGTCATTGGTATCTAAATTTTCGATACATTTTTTAATATATGCTAATTCTAATATAATTTCTTTATTAAACCAATTATCCCGGTAGGGGAAAGTTGGTATATCTTCTACTGCTACTTTGTCCGGACGATAATTAACCAGTAAGCGTAATATCCTTTTTTTACACCTTTCAAGCTCTTCTTCGTCTATTGGAGTAACTTTTACTTTGGCGAGAAACCTGGAAAAGGGAGAAATATCTATGCCAACAGAATGCCTTCTCGCTAAAAGAGCTTCTACATTTGTGGTAGCACTACCTGTAAATGGATCAATGACTAAATCCTTTTCTTTTGAATAGCGTTTAATTAACCAACGTGGAAGCTCGGGGAAAAACTTAGCTGGATATTTATGTAAGCCATGCGTCAAGCTAGACTGATCATAGCTTATAAATAAAAACCTATCTTCATTGTTAATTGGTAAGTCAACTGGAATTTCGCCATCAACCCGAATAATTTTTTCTCCAAATCTGTTTGTAATTTCTTTTACATTACATTTCCGCGTGCTATTTCGCTTCATCTTTTTTGCAACTTTTGCTTCTATTTCATCAAGGCAAATAGGATAATAATTTAGTATCTGCATTTGGTGTATTCACCCTTTTTGCATCATTAAGATGTTAGCTGACCTAGCGGCACTTAAAATAGAGAAAAGACTTTTATCCAATCTTTAAGGTCATCGTTTCCCATAGAAGAACCGGTTGGATTATCAGGAAGTATGTGTTTTGTCTCTTCTTCGTCTTTGGGTTCTTCTTCCCCTTCTTCTACGGGAATTTGTTCTGGAGCACCAACAAACAACGGATCAACTAATTTGCCGTCAGGATTGCCATCGTAAATGACAAAACCCATTATTTCATCGTAATAAGTGTTCCCCACATCATCAATTAATACGGCTGGAAACGAGATAGTCACTCTGGTCGTCGGATCACCCGATACGGTGAAAGCGTTTTTTCCGCCCATCATCACAAGGTCATAGATGAGATCCCCGACTTGCTTATAAACATGGAAGTAGTCAAGAAAAACTGACCTATCTTCCGACCATTTGGAAATTATCTTGGCGTGTCTATCCTTGGACAAACGCTCTAAGTCGTAAGATGAAACAGAAACTTCCATCTTAAGTGGAACATACCTTCCTGTACCATCATATTCTCCTTCGAAAGAACCTACGCTTATGGCATTAAGCACCCCTTCTTTTCCCGGCCAGTCAGTCAGTCCAAGGTACTCGAAGTCTGCTTCAGCTTCTTCCAGCCCCAATAAAGAAGTATCTATATTGGTGAGTTTTAAAGATACGCCAGGAGAACTGAGAACCGGCTGTTCAGGTTTGCTTTCGGGAATTTCAGACTGAAGAACGCCAATGAACAACGGATCGACTAACTTGCCGTCAGGGTTGCCGTCGTAGATGACAAAAGCAGATGCAGAATCGTCAAAATAAATAAAGCCAACGTCGTCAACAAGAGCAGTCCTAAAAGAAATGTTAATTCCAATTGCTGGATCGCCCGATACGGTAAAAGCGCTTCTTCCGCCCACCATAACAAGGTCGTAGATGAGATCACCAACTTGTTTGTAGATGTGGAAGTAATTAAATAATACATAAGGATCTTCTTCCCAAATAGAAAGTGCAGCATCATATCCGCTTTGTGAGAGACTTCGAAGCGTTTCAGCAGCAAGGGAAATGGTCACTTCAAGTGGGACGTATTTGCCACTTCCTTCATAAGTGCCTACAAAGGAACCAACATGAATAGCAGCAAGCACGCCTTCTTTGCCCGGCCACGGAGTAGCTTCGGCAAGTTCAAAAGCAGCATCTGCTTCCTGCCTATCAATCTGTAAATCAGCTTTTTTTAAGTTAATATTTGAAGTAGAAAGAAGCGGGCCTTCGCTTGAAGATCTCACAGCTACAGTTGCCGTAAAAACGTCGTTGGTCAATCCGTCGAAAATATAGACAGTATCATTTGAAACGAAAGCTCCCGTCGTGAAAGATCCGTTTATAAGAACAAAACTGGCAGTTAGATATCTTGTACCATCGGGTAGGAGAACTTCTTCAGTTTCAAGCGGGTAGCCATTGACATGAAGCGTTCCCGCCTTTTCCGAAAGAACCGCGCATTGCACAAAAGTAGCATTTCTTTCAGGCTCCGTGTTCACCGCAAAAGAAAAACCATTTTCTGTATTGGTAAAAAACGTGTTCCCTGAAGACACAATGGCGCTTGAAACTCCAACCATTTCAGGGATGCTAAGATATTCCGAAGGATCGTCGAATATTACATAACCTTTTTCGCCATTCAACTCAAGAATAGGAAAATCCTGCCTAGCCACATCTGTAGCTCTTTCGTTTGGAACAAGGGCAAAAGCAACTTCTATCTTTCCATCACTTATAACCCCAGCGTTTTCCTGTGACACCATAGCGTCATAGACAAAAAGATAGCCATTGATCTGTTCTATACAAAATGTATCTGGATACCCATCTGCCAAAACAACAGGAAAAGATATTGCCATATCTTCATAACTACCGGTTATAAAACTAAAATTTAAAGGAAAGTTTTTAACATTAATTGAAACTTTATCCCCATCCGTTCCATATATCACAAAAACAGGATCAAAATACTTGAAAAGAACATCAACCGGGCTTGTCGAATTTTCAATTTCATCCATTATAACAGCGCCATTAGGTAACATAAGAATTTCACTTTTACTAAATTGAAAAGTAAATACCCCAGGATATATTCCTGGTTTCCCAGAAACGGAAGAATAAGATACGTTAAAAACCATTCCACCCAGGTTTAAAGGAAAAATAGTAGCAACATTTCCCAACGTCACCGTTGGGCTTGTAATAGACGTATATTTATATATCGGAATAGTAGTATATATTGGTTCGCCTTCAGGGCCAAACCCAGCAAATTCTTGTTCTTCCCCAATTTTAGGGTTCACTGTTTCGTCTATTTCTTGCGAATATACGAACTGTGCATCCCCCTGAATAACCCGACTAGCTGCCCAAGAAGGAAAAGCTAACAACAAAATACACAACGCTAATAAAATTTTCTTCACGCGCATCACCTTGCCATTCTATAAATTTCTAAATATTCGTCCAAGGAATTCATTATTTCCTTGGAATATCCCGTTGCTTCAATTAAACCTAATTCTGCCGTCAACGCCGTCCTTAAAGCGAGAAGTTCGTTCATGTAAGTTTTCAAAGCTAAATTGTCGGCCATGACGGAAAGTTTTTCTGAATAAACCCCCGCGTTTTGTTCCCAAGAAGCACCGCTAAAACCTTCGATAGAAATATCAGTCCACTTTTGGACTTCCTTCTGGATCTGCTTAGCCCGTTCGGCGTAATTAGCTATCTTTGTCTGCGCCTGTATTTTATATCCTTCCGCCGTATTTATTACCCGCCATTGTCTTTCACCGCGTGAAACACTAGAAACAATTTCAGCCGCGTCACTTGAAAAGTCAACAGGGCCGTATTTTCCTGCAGCTACGTCTTTTGATACGTCAACTTCTTTGTCGAAATGATATAGGTCATGTATTTTTTGCCCGTCCATATTAAAGTCATAATGGGCAGTAAAGGACTTAGGATATATATAATAAGCATCAATTCCCATCAAAGCGGCATGGGCATCGTCCCAAGAACTGTCAACGCGGGATATACCTTCCCGCATCATTCTTTTTATTATCCTATCCCACCACCCCGCTTCTATGGAAGTGACGGAAAGAACGACGATAAGAAGCGCCAAAATGACTTTCTTCACAGCTATTCGCCCCTTATGCCGGAATAAATTTCAATGTGCCTTTCAAGAATGTCCCGAATATTTTGGGCGTATTCTTCCGTCCCGGCCAAGCCAATTTTGGAAAGAAGCACTATTTCATCGGCAAGGGTGTTGTTAATATTTGCCAGTAAGACGTTTTGCAGTGCAAGCAAAGCTATTTGGTCTGCCCCTACACGTGCTATGGCTTGTTGTGCTTCCATCTTTCCTACAGTCTGGGCGTAGCTTTTTGAACTTTCTACAACTTCTTGCGTTTGGTCTATTATGCTGTCGACTTTCTTTCTATGGGCGCTATCTTTTCCGTCATAGCGCGCGATAAAGGAAGCATATTCTTCCATCAAGTGCATCTTAGCCCCTGAAGCTGTAGCTATGACATTTTGCTGTCTTGCCACCAAGGAAGGGGAATTGGTTATTATTTGGTCGGCCACTTCGGCGGTAACGGCAGGCACCGACATGGGGACGGTCTTTGCCGTTTCTATGGCTGCCGCAGTTGAAGTTTTAGCCACTTCTGCTGTGACTTCTTCGCCTTCCCCGCCGATGGGAATATTCTTTATGGCCCTTTCTAGACGGGACATAGTGCGGCTGAAGTCGCCCCTGATGATATCCTGCATCTTAACGAAGTTCCCCAGATCGCCTAACTCGCCAAGCACGTTATTTCCCAAACGAAGCAAGTTCCCCGTGACCATTCCAGAAATATCGCCGAAGCCCGTTATTCCTTTAAGCGAATTGGTCAGCCCCTTTAACTTATTTGGCAAAGCTAGTAAGTCGCCTAACGTCCTGGGGTTAGAAATTGAATATGCCACATTTTGCATCCACGTCTGCATTTCCTGATATCTTGCTAAAAACAACTTTTCCAAGAAGTTGTCCGTTCTGGCTACAGGAACTGAAGCGAAAGAAACTGAAGCGATGAAAATTATCAACGCTAAAGCAATTAACGTCCTTTTCATTCTTTTTCCCCCTTTACACCGTGGGGATATTGCCCGGCTAAAATTTTTAGCGCGTCTTCCAGCTTGTGCTTCTTTAAAAGCTCTTCCATTTCCCTGTTGTCGTTGGGGTCTGTCGTTGCCATCCAGTATTCCATGGGCGAAGGAATGATAGACGCCCTAGAAGCCCCTATCCCCATCTGTTTTAAAAATATATCGGAATAATAACCTTTTTTCTGATCTAATAATGACACTACTTGTTTTTCTATTTCGTTTAAACTTAAAATTCTTTCTATTGCCTGTATTGCCCTTTCGTTTACTTGACGCAGCACGATATAGCGATAGGTATTAGTCATTATTGCTGCAGCGACCGAAGAACCTTCGATGTCGGATATATCTTGCGTAATAGCCCATACGGCACAGTCGAATTTTCGCATGGTCCTATATAGTTCACCCATGAAGTTCGCCGACTCTTCGCTGGAAAGTAGCGCCCAAGCTTCGTCAAACACTAAAATTTTCTGCCTTTGCTTTTCCCTAACTATTCTTCTTTGAACTATATCGGTAAGATATAAAAACAACACCTGCATAATATCAGGATATTGTTCTACACCCTGCAAGTCGAATACAATAAAGTCGGCATCTTCTACGCTAACCGTGGTTTTAGGGTTGTCCAACATTTTGGAATAAAAACTACTGCCTTTACTTCCCACGCGGGTCCACTTAGCTAAATGAAGAAGGACCTGACGTTGCGCCCTTTCAAGGTCTTCCGTATCGGGATCGAACAACTTTTGTGCCCGCAAAATTCTGTATGCATCAGAAAGGGTCGGTTCCCTATCGATATTTTCCCGTTCAAAGGACTGATAAACTTCAGCGACCAACCTGTCAATTATCACCTTTTCTTCACGGTTGACACCGTTATCACCAGCGACCATCGTTTGAAGCATCAACGAAATGGTAGAAGAACGTTCCTTCCAAATATTTCTTCCTTCAAAAATATTGAAAGCCACATTTCCGGAAAGATCGATATACGACCCGCCCAGCATGGAACAAAGCTTCCTGTAGCTTCCGCCTTTGTCTATGATGAAAATTAGTGGGTTTTTGGGCATGGCGGAAAGCAAAAGTAAAGACATGCTAAAGGACTTACCTGAACCGGTGGAACCTACAACTAGTCCGTGCCCCGCAGGAAGCCTAGGATCGAAGATATCTATTCCGCAAAGCGTGGCGTAAGGTGCCTTTACAAAGAAAAGCGGGCTTTCAGAAGACGCCGGTGGACCAAGAAGCGGCGCTAAGTCTGCCGCGTTTTTAGACATTATCTTGAAGTCCCTGTCGACAGTACCGGTGTAGCACCAGCCGGGCATGGCAGCACGCCAAGCCAAAGGCAACGCCGCCTTTTCCTGTCGCATCGTCATGTCCGCCCGGGACTTCATCGCTGAAGCTACAGTGGATATTTTCTTCGAAAGTCCCTGCAGTGTTTTATCCGATAACACAACGTAAATTTCAGCAGAAGACATCTGGCCAGAAGTAGTTTCAAGTTCCCGAAGCAATACTTCCACTTCAGCGGCGCGTTCCTGCATTTCAGGGTCGTTAGCTATGATGCCCGAAGTATATCTTCTATAAAGCCGCCGCAGATCTTCTTTAACCCTTTCCATGGGCAGCGCGCGGGCGTTCATTACGACCGTCATTTCAAGGGGAATAAAAAGCAAGTGGTTTATCATAGAAATAAAGCTATAGGAAGGGATGTCGTCCAAGGAAAGCACGGATACCAACCTTTCGTTTTCGTTGCCCACAATAAGGTATCCCCACTTGCGCGTAACGTCCGTCCCACCGAAAAGCGTCCTTATCGGTTTTTCAAACTTCCATTCGGGATACCTGTCGCTATTGGCAAAATACCGCCAAAGCACGGCTACTACGTCTTCAGCTGAAGCCATTTTAGGTTTAAGATAGCGTTCCAACGGGGAAACTACTGAGTCACAAAGGATAGCAAATTCGCTTGACAGCGCTTCGTGTTCACGGGCGTATTTTTCTATCGCTTTGCCGGACATTTCTAGTACACGCGACAGGCTTCCAGGTGTAGACCGGGGATATTTTTTTCTGATCCACATCGAAGAAGCGACGGAAAAAAGTTCTTCCCGCCCCGCCATGTCGGAAAACATCTTTTCCCGGTCTTGCTGAATTAGAAAAAGCAAGGGATCTGCTAAAGCTATTTTCGCATCAGGTTTCCAAATACGTTTTTCCCAAAAGAATTGAATATCGCATCCTGGTGTCGATACAGCCGACGCTACAGCAGAAGCGAAATTTTCCTGTTCCAGTTCGTCTAATGAGTCGATAAAAACCGGGGATAAATTATACATCCTTCCGAAGGAACCGTCGGAATAAATGACGTTCCCTTCGAAGTAGTCTTCGTGGGGTATTTCCCTGGGAAGCCCGTATGAAAGTGCTTTGCGCCTAGCCTTTTCTTCGCCGGTCGTTGTTGGAATAAACATATCTATCTCCCCGTATATCGAATTGGGACCTTAAGTCTATATTTAGCCCTTTCCAGCAAATGCTTAAAAAGGGAACGTTCCATGCCCTTCATGAATTGGAAAAATACATATTCCCCACCGATGAAAAGGCCGGCAAGAATTAAAGACGAAAAAAGCATAATGGGCGTCTTAGCGCCGATGATAAAAAAGGCAAAAAAACCGCCAGTAACGATAAGAACTACGAATTCAGAAGCGGTTAAATTCCATAGAAGCGGAATAGGATGATGTAGCCTTCTAGGCATAAAACGTTTTTCCATTAGCGCCCCAGTTCGCTTGAATAGTCCCCGATGCCGAAGGAACCAATTATAAACTTGACCAAAGCAGGGGCTACTGCAATGACAGCGCCAGCTACAGCACATTTTACGAAGATATCTTTAGAACCTTGCATGTCATCGGACTTGATATATTTTATCCCGCCCAAGACAAAGCCCATCGCTACAATTGCCACGCCGACGACGACGGAAAGCGTGATAGCCCGATCTAACACCCCAAGGCCTACATCCACGTCACCTTCCCATACGTTGTGGGTGGGGTTATAGTCTGGCACTTGAGCAGTTGCGATAGAAATTCCAATTGACATTAATGCTATATAGATCCTTTGCCCCCAAGAAACCATCCTAGGCGTTACTTTCGACAACAAACTTTTCATTTTTTACCACCTTCCAGTATTTTTGCCGTTTCTTCTATCTTCTTTTTTATGCTTTCCGGCAGGGGAACGATCCCGTGCCTTGCTTCTGCCCTAAGGGAAAATATATATACCTTAGGCGCTATTTCTGAATTTTTAGCACACCAGTCCAGCCCTTCAATTATATCATCTTCTACGGCTTGAAGCATATACTTTAACGTTTCCTTCGATATTTCCACTTCCCCAAGGGAATTTACCTGTAACTTCACTTCTTCCTGTTTAATTGGTATTTCAGCATTTGCCAAGGAAAGATAACCTGTCCATTCCTTGATCGTTTCCGGTAAATTGCCCTTCATCAAATTTAAGACGTCTGGCCTTGATACCTTCAAAGTCACAATGTCACCTTGTATAGAAGTATCTTCTATGACCGCCTGCGCCCAAGACCACGTGGAAAGTGGATAGGCCATGCGCCTTAAGGTGAAAAGCGTATCATCCCGTATGGCGGGCGAAGAAGAATAAATTTCGCCATTACCGCCCAAAAAACCAAGAAGATAGGCCCGCGCGCCTTCCACGCGCAATACGGTATTTGCATTTGCGAAAGCCGGGATGAGCATCAGCATCGTTACTACGAAGACAATTCTTCTAAACATTTCCTTACAGCCTTTTTTTCTTCTTCTTCGGCCAGGTTCCAAGGAAGCCCTGTAATTTTATAGCAATATTTATTAAGCAGCATATCAGGCGGGTTATTTAAGTCGTTTTTATTAAAACCAAGCACGGTGGGGTTGTTGTTTAAAATATTATAAAAAAGTGCTTCAATATCGTCCTGCGGTTCGACCTGAATTACTTCTTTTTGTTCCACTGAAACCGGCTCCTTTCGTGTGACTTCCTGTGAAACCACCTTTCGCGGGACTTCCCGCGGAACTTCTTCTACCTGTTTCCAATATTCCGCCGGAATATTTCTTACATGAAAACCAAGTATGTCTAAAGCTAATTCTGCCCCGGCACGGAAAAGATCTTCAGCAAAATATGGCGAGTCTATTTCCGCAGACGCCGGAACGGAAAGCACCTTGCGGCCCTGTTCGTCCACCACCGCCACATGTCCCATGGCAATATATCTTGTAGCGACGTCTTTTCCTTCAGGAACTTCTAATGCTGCTACAGAAAACTTTTCCGACGTAATACGCCAGCCCGGTTTTTCCGAATTCAGCCACATTATTCGGGCAAAAAGTGGCAGTTCTAATTCCCCCGATGGTTTCTTTCTGACGTACAAAACAGGGTTAAACACATATATTCACCCCAGCTATTGATCGTGTCATGACAATATGATATACTTATCAAAGAATTTTGTCAACACTAAAGGGGACGATAAAAATTATAAATATCAGGGAATGGATATTTGTAGATGCGACTGACTTCTTCCTTGCTCCCATATTAGAAGACGAAAATACTGTAAAAATACTACAAGCTTGCGGCGGGACCGAACAGGAAAAAAAATTATACGAAGAAACGGAAGAAAGGTTCGTCACATATAAAGGTATTGCCGTTCCACAAAAATTTAAAGAAAAGACGATAAAAACCTGGCTACACCTGAATAAAAAAGCGGGAACAAGCCCTTATGCGTTGTGTATAAAAAAGGCAGGGTGGGAACTTTTTGTCACCTGCTTGGCCGATGAAATATTTGCATTGGAAGAACTTAAGGCAAAAAAAACATCTTCGTTTAATGGGGTAAGGATATTTGCCTTACCTGAATTTTTGTCAATTTCCTTCATACAAAGAAAGATGCTGAAATGGCGAAAGGAAATTGCAGCTGAGTCAGAAAATATAGTCGTACTAAAAGGGAAAAAGGAACTAAAAATTAAGACGGCCTATGTCGACAACTTCCTTCTTTCGCTTCTTGAAAATTTCTACTACGATCGTAAAACCAACGCCTGGATAGGAAAAGACGCAGAAGCTGCGGTGAAGCTAATTAAGTTTGACAGAATTCCCGATACTAAAACTTATGGAAAGGGGCTGTATTATCTTTGCGAAATAGAAAATATAAAAAGATCTGCTTTCTTTTCACCTTCTTTTTCTGCTTAACCGCTTCGTGTGAAGCTTATACATTAAACCCGCACGCGCTTGAAGCCGCCCTGTGGAAACAAAATATAATGGCAAAAATTGCCTATACAGAAAACTTCTTTAAATTACTTATAACGGCAGCTGCAATAAGCGAAGAATATCCCACGTTAGAAGATATAAACAAGCTGCCCATAAAAACACAAAGGGATAAAAGAATTTTCGCCAAAACAGCAAAAAAGCTAACTATATTTGACGAAAACATACTTAACGACATAACAGAAATTCTATGGATAGTACCAACTAAAAATGGGCTGTTCTTTTGTTCGCCCGAAGATATGAAAGACTTTGAACCTACAATGGCAGCTATAGTTAAAATGAACTTACCTGGCTTTAAAGATAATAAATTTTACGGACTTGCACTAGCTGGAATTAAGCAAAACAGAATCGTCGAAGACAATGAAGTATGGCTTATGCCAGACATATCGCAGACACAACTTCTAATAAAAGAAACGGCAAGAATTATAAGGAACGCAAGATGAAGGACATATACGAATTTTTTAAGCTAATATATTCTTGTGCCAAGCCGGAATGGTTTCTTGAGATAAGACACCTTGAGCCCAAGCCGGTTTCTTGGCATATCGACCGTGTAAAAAATTTAGAAAGCTGGATATCCCGCGGACTTGAGATGGCTCAAAGTTCTTTCAGCTTGCATTTTAGGATCGTTCCTTCTTTTTCGGAAAACAGAAAAGACCTTGCTATGGCGACGACTTTATGGGCAGATGTGGAAAGGGTAATCACCGAAGAAGAAAAGGAAGCCCTGCAAGACCTTGAGATCCCGCCAAGCGCTGTCGTACATTCCGGGCGGGGCGTTCATATGTATTGGGCGTTAAAGGAACCAGTAGACTTGGAAATTGCTAAGACGAAAAATACAGCGCTTGCTTTATATTTACAAGGCGACGACGGGGCAGCACATCCATCGCATACGTTGCGCTTCCCAGGAAGCTATAACTGCAAATATATCCCTAAAAAATTGGTAACTGCGCAAGTATTTGGAAAAAGATACGATATATCCAAGTTCGACTTTTTAAAAGTTCCAAAAATTAAAAAAACCAAAGCACCAAAAACGACAGAAACAGTTGGCTTTAACAAAATAAAACAAGCAACACATCGATGCCCCATACTAGACGTAGCAATAAATGCGCCTGAAAGCTTGTCTTTTCCTGCTTGGTTGTCGATAGCTTGTTTAACCGACGAAAAAAGTTTTGTAAAAATATCTGCATTGGACAGGGAAAGGTTTGACGAAAAAGAAGCAAGTCAAATGCACAAATATCTGAAAGACCACAAATACAGACCATACGGGTGCAATAAGATACCAGAAGCTAAAAACTGCCCGAAACTTGGCAAATGCGGGCTAAGGAAGGTCATTTATGAATAAAATACTGAATATCTTAAAGGGAAAAAGCCTTAAAGGACTTGGAAAACTTTCCAAAGTAGCATGGCTTTTTAAGGCAGATACGCCGGATAAAGACGTTATTTCCGTTGTAGGTGTGCCTACAGCATTTTTTCTTTCTTCAGGTGAACCTTGTATGGACCCCGAAATAGAAGTCATAAAACCCCAAAAAATAGAAACGCTGAAAGGGGAAATAGAAATTGAATAAAAAAACAATTATCAGTACTTTACTTTTGATAACGGCAGGAACTGCACTTATCTTTTTCTTGTTAGTACAACATAAAGAAGCGTTTTCCTTGCCAGAACCCAAAGAAGAAATTGTAATAACCGAAGAAGAAGTGAAGCAAAAGGTAGAAAGCAAAGAAATACAGACGTACTTTCAAAACGTTTCTTTTTTTGACCATCCGATAGAATTGTTGTTCTTCGACGCTACCGTGCGGGGATCTACGGAAACAGCCCACAAACTATTGCCGCGTGACGCAAAGGAAGAAAATGTACTTAAAGTCATGAAGATATACGAATATATGATGACCATAAAACCCGAAAGGGGAAATGATATTTTATTGGAACTAGCCGCTGCGGCAGTGAAGTATGCAGAAAAATATTCCCTTCCTGTGGGGCTAGTAGTGGGCGTTATGCAAACTGAGTCGATGTTTAACCCTAAGGCAGTATCAAGCGCAAACGCCGCTGGACCCATGCAGGTAATGTGGAATATCCATAGCGGCTTACTTCAGGCAAACGGAATAATGTCGCGGGACCAACTTTTTACAACCGACTTAGGTGTGGCCGCTGGATGTTTAATTCTTTCCCGTTATTTACGTGATGAACAGTCAGTTGCCGGCGGACTAAAACGTTATTATGGAACACTTTCGGGAAATTATATTTCGTCCACTTATTCTAATTGGCATACTTACGAACTTTATTCTTCCGGCATACTTGAAGCAGGATCAAAGAAAGCACTGGCAAAGGATAAAAGCTATCTTACTTCTTTAATGACGACAAAAAAGACTACGACAAGTAAAAGCACTGAAGCAATGACCACTAAAGGCGAAATAAAAATTAAAAAACAAGATGGGAGCACGATAGTATGGCGGGCAAAATAGATGATCTGATAATTTTATACGATAGTTCCGTAGAAATAACGGGCCGGTTGCATTTTAAAGACGAATTAAAAATTAAAGAAAGCAATTTCGGCCCGCAAGCTTCTTTTGCCATTTTAATAGAAAAACCGAAGAAGGATAAAATAGCAAGACACTACATTTACGCCCGTGCCTTTGGTGAAAAGTTAGTAGAAAAACTGAAACGAATAGAAAAGGGAACTTTTATTCGTGTGATGGGCGAACTTGAGTCTGGCTTCAGTGGAACTTATGTAAACGTGAAAGTTTTAAACCCAGTAAGTACCATAGAATTACAAGACATGCTATCAAGACAAAAACCTGAAGAAGATATCTTTGAAGAACTTGAAGAATTGGAACCTGAAGAATTGGACGAAGAAACGCTTGTCGAAGAAACGGACGAAGAAATTACGGAAATAGCCGAAAAGCACGAAGAACTTAAGGAAGAACCTGAAACTTGGTCCGGTTGGAAAAAGAAAGAACGTCGCGGGATATTTTAAGACACATAACAATGGGGGAAAAAGTAATGCAAAACGATCGCATAAATGTATACGATAAAGGGGGGAACGTCGTAGTCCAAGTCAAATATAAGGACAACCTTGGCAAAGATAAGGGAATTACTAAATTGAAAGATAAAAGATACGTCTTAATTTACGGCCCACTAAACGATAAAAGCCGCGGAATAATAATTTCCCCTGAACAGGCTTTATATGAAATACTAAAAAGCGGAAAAATAGAACTTTTGAAGTCTAAAAAATTTGCAGAACTTAAAGCACTTTACGATATGACGAAAAAATACGAAAAAAAGAACAGAAATGGTGATCGTATTTGACAACAAAGAAATAATAGGATTAGTTCAAAAAAACAATAACCTTGATACTTGGGATGGTCAAAGTTGGAATTGCGGCAAACCAAGCGAACATAAGGGCTTAGCAAAATTACAAGATAGGATCTATGGACGTTATGTATTAATTTATAGTACCGACAGCGGAATTAAATACGGTGAAGTTATCCCACCCTGTAGTGCAGCAAAAGAAATTTTAAAAAGCGGTAAATTTGAGCTACTGGAAGACTTCCCTGAATTAAAAGAAACTATGAAATACATGGAAGATGGACTTAGCCGACTTTAACCCATCGATCCCACCATTTGGGTAAGCGAAAAGACCGTCAAGAATATAGAAGCTGCCAGCCCGCCGCCGATGCCTGCGACGGCGACGATAACAATGGGTTCTATGGCGCTGCCTATATTTTTTACGTCAAAGGATAGCTGTTCCAAATATTGGTTGGCTAACGACTCCATAGCTTCAGACACACGCCCTGACTTTTCAGCTACACCGATAATACTTGTTATTGCCGGCGGGACGTTTAGTTTTTTAAATTCAATGGAAAGCATAGAACCAGTATTGATATTTTTCATCATTTTCTTGTAATTTTCCCCGGCAATTTCCTTTGGTTTGCTTGCTAAGTCCACCGTCATCAATGCTTGCATTATCTTCATTCCAGATCTAATACAAACTGCACACAAAAGAAGCCACTGTGCCCAAGAAAGACGGTAGTTGATAGAATGCACCTGCGGCAGAAAATAAAACAGCCGCAATATCAAGTCTTTTCCCTTGCCCCAAAGCAAAAACCAGACAAGGAAAAGAACCAAAGCTATAGCACCGTAATTTCCAAGCGGCGTCAACACTTTATACGACACAAAAAGAATGCGGGAAAATAAAGGAAGTTGGGAAATACTAGCCCCCATAGAAGTTACCATAGCTTGTATCCTTGGCACGATAAAAAGAATAGCTGCAACAAAACCGACGATGACAAGGGATATCATCACCGTCGGATACTTCAATGCCGAACGGAAGACGTTTTCAAGGGTAGTCGCTTTTTCAAGATATGTACCATAAAGTTCTAATGCTTCCGCCATATATCCTGACTTTTCACCAACAGAAGCAATAGCACAAAGTTCTTTTGGAAACCCGGCTGAAGCGAAGGCGTCCGCCGTGGAAGCTCCCGTTTTAAGAAGCTGAGACGCCTTCGCAAACATCTTGCCGATATCTCCCGCGGACTGCTGGGCAAGTATCTCGACGGCCCGGGAGACGGAGTAACCGTCTTTAATTAAGAATGCGAACATGCGAATTGTAGATGAGAATTCGGACAGGTTTCTCAATATTGCCCCCAAACCCCTATGATTAAAAGCTTGCCTTCCGATTCTGCTTCAATGTATACGTTACCATATTGATATGAGCTTTTCATGGTATAAATTTCGTAAAGACCAGCATTATAATTGTTTTCTTGTTTACATGGGTCTTGGCTTTTGCCTACGATATCTTTTGCTGAGACTATACTGTCGTATAAACCTTTTCCGACATAATAGTCTCTACTAACTAGAAGCTTTCTACATGCTCCAGCTGCTAAAATATTTCCTTCTGTTTTGGGATGAGCTTCTATAGAAAGTCGTATAGCATTTACAACGGCAAGTCCTGTTTTTTGTTTTATAAGATTTAATTTTTGGTTTCTAATATAACTTGTAATATCATAATTAGGAAGCCGACTGAAAGATCTTGTATATTTCTCCATTCTGTAAGTTCCCGTTTCATCTGTTATTTCACTGGAACCTGTCAACACAGGATTGGACAAGAATTCTGACACATCGATCGGATTATCAGCCAAATCGATAAACGTATTGGTACCGGGATCATATGTAGGTTGCTCTCCGTCTAAATTAACATATGACCAAGGAGACCAATAATCATCAGAACTGTAATAATATCTAATATAAAATTTTCTTGTTGATGTATTTATATCGTACGGGAAAAAGATTTGGATACAACCACCCAAGACAACCATACTAAAAGCTTCCGGGTGTGGTATATTTTTCATGGTTCGTGCATCAACGGTCATACCATTCCGATAAAAACCGACAGACTTATAATCATTTAAATCGGCGTTTGCAGGGATATAAACTAGCCTTACAAACTCCGACGAATTAAAGCCGTCAAGCAAATCGGCATCAAGCCCCGAACCCGAACCGTCGTTACCCGCGTGCCAAACCTTATTTCGGTTGACGTACAGCTGTCCTTTTCTGTTAAGCTCAAACAATAGCGCTCCGTTTGCTGTATCGACAACGGTAATCCCGCCCTTATCGTTAAACCCAAGCAGGATATTTTGATCGGGAACCCGTATTCCGACGTTGCTGCCCGACAAATCTATCGAAGATTTCCACCCAAAAACGTCTTGAGCATATATATCCGTTATTTTTAACCCGCCGACGTCCATCTTTGACGGGACAGTAACTTTATTTGCCTGTAAATTTAAATTTCCTGATTGATCTGTAGATATTGTCGACGCCCCCGATTCCGAATAAAACTTAACCGACCCGCCGGATTGAACTTCAAGATTGGGAAGAACTAACGTCCCTTCCATCGTATCGCCTTCCCTTGATACGTAGTTGTGGCCATGTCCAACGCGGGAAAAAGACGATGCGTGATCGCCGTCAAGTGTATCGGCATCCAAACCCTTGCCATGTCCTTCGTCAGCGGTGGTTAAAATTTTATGTCCATCAATTTTGCCTTCTGTAGCAATAAGATAAGTATCTGCACCATAAATTTGAATTCTGCCTTCTACATGCACAGGTTCATCGAATAAAAATTTAGACCTATCTGTGGAAAAATGCGCATAATTTACATCTTGCGGACCGATGTCGACACGCCCAAAGTTCGTTTGAATACGAACGGAATTAGCTTCGCCTTTGTATATTCTGGTATTTACGTCGCTTATACGATATTCCGGCGCCGTTAAAGAACCCGACATCGTATCGCCGGTAACGTTTACAAACCTGTCGTCTAATTCTTGGTCTTTGTATTCTAAGCTATCGATCCCAATTAATTTTCCATCGCCATTTATGAATTCAATTTTTGAGTCAGAAGCAAATTCAATGCCCGTTCTTGTTCCGAATTCCAAAACAGTATCAGCTAAAACGTCAAGCCCGCTGTCGGAATATCCTTCGCCATCGCGGGAAATTTTGCTGTTCAGTCCTGCTTCCCAAGCTACCCACTGGGCGGGACGTTGTACAAGCAAGCTGACAGTATTGCCTGAAATACTGATGGACGGCAAATATATGGGCAGTGCATCCTTTATTCCCTGGTGCGTGATAGTCCTGCTTATGGTTACTTCCTTCCCCGTTGGGGCAATGGTAAAGTCAGTCGGAAAGGCAACGGAAAGGTAATTTTTATTAATTAATTCGTCAACTGAACTTGCCCAAGATGGTGCAGGGTTTTTCGTAGGATCTGTAAGATAAATATTATATTCGTCCAGCCATTCCAAGCCCAAAGCGTTTTTTAAGTCCATAAAAAGTTCTGCTTGAGTCCTTGCCTGGTTAAGGACTTCCTGTGAAACTGGTTCCGCAAAAGCAGGCGTGATAAAACAAACTAAAACAAGAATTACACCTAAAAACCTTTTCATGCATTATCACCCGTATGAATTATAAAACAATTACGCATCACTTGTCAACTACATTCAGCAAATTTACTTAGCAAATTTAAAACATCAAAAGTTTCTTTTGCTTTTTTGTCTTCAAGCTTCTTGGCGTAAAGAAACATGTCACATTTCGGCGTTACAGTAAGCGACAAAACCTTGTGACTTAATATTTTATCGAACTTGGAACAAATTGTCAAGCCATATTTTTCAGCCAAAAATTTAGCTTTACCGACTTTTGCCGTCACGTAATTTTCCGGTACATCTTCACCCATTTCAGCACCAGCTGCTTGTGCATTCACTAAAGCAAGTTCCGCCAACCGTGCACTTTTAACACCTGTAAATTCCATCTTGGCCCGTTCGAAAAGCACCTGTTCAAGCGTTCCAGCTTCAACAGAAATAGCGGCGGGATACTTAACTGGAAAAGTCCTTCTAACCGCAGGTGACACTTTAGAAACAAATTCTTTTATCGCTTTATAAGTTTTTGAAGAATATTTATTGCCAGTATTTTGTATCACGATGTGGTTTTTAAAGAATTCATAAGATGGCGACAAACCTGGATCTGTTAATAATACTGCATTTTGTATATCTTCGATGTTCCTTACTTCGGACAAAATTACCACACGAAATACAGCAGCTAAAGATAAAATTGCACACAGCTCAAAAGTTTTAGAATTCCTGCTTGGAATACCATCGAAAATTACAAACAAACCAGGCGAAATAAGTTCTTCAAGCTTATCTTTTAATTTTCGAAACGAAACCGTTTCAAAGCCATCCCACGGTTGGTTTGAAATTACAACAACGCGACGACAGCTGTTTTGGATCAACGCGCTTTCACAAACTTCCGCCAGTCCCGCGGAACCAATGAGCACAGCGCCAGAATTCCAGCGGGACAAAAGAAACTTAGAAATTGACGACGAAGTATATATATTCGGCATTTCCAACAGCTGCTGCGATGCATACAATGCTTTCTGCACGATGCTATAATTTTCGCATTTTTTGGTTATATACCAAGTCTTCGTGCTTCTATCCCAAGAAAAACCAGCCAGCTTAAGCCTTTCGCGGGCAGATATATCGCTTGGTTTTATCGATACTGTAGTTTTATGGGAACCAGACATAATTGACATCATAGCTTGCATTATATTCAGCTTCGCCTTGCTTGTCAAGCCCGCCGACGCAGAAATTAGGTTACGAAGATCATGCATATAATACCTTTCTTAAAATACAAGATCATACATAACCAACATATTAGCTAGTACAATATATTTGCAAAATACACATACAAGATCCAGCAATACCAACATGTTAGCTAATACAACATAGTTACAAAAATATCATAACTATATAAGTACTTAAGAATAATATAATAATTCTTAATATCTAAAGATTTAGCTGATATAACATATTAGCTATATGTGCTATATTAGAATCATAACCGTAGATAATAAAAAAATACTAGAAAGACTATGATATTCATATCACATCGTTATGATCCTGAATTTATAAAGTAGCTAGTATAAGACATTAGCTTAAACAACATTTAGCTAGTATCAAGATCTAGTTATTCAGGATCATAACAGGGATCGTAGTTTTTCAAAAACCTATTTTCTATTGCACTAATTTATAAAAGTACACCTTATCCTATTGCACTAAAGCATAAAAGGGGGATAAAAGTATTGATCCATCCCAGCTTCTTAGGCGATCCACATTGTTTTTATTCTTAAAACCCGCGGGGCTAAGATCTTATTTTAGCTAACTAATAATACAAACCACTTTATTTTTTAATAAAACTATGACGGCAAATTTTTATAATTTTTCCGAAAAATAAATTTTGGAATATGTATAAAAGCGAAGCAATTGTCGTGTATACAATAAAGAAATAAAGTGCACGAAAAAGTCAGTAACCATGCGTATTTTAAATGTGCTTTAAAGTATAAAAATATGCATTTTTGATGGGAAAATTTCCAAAAATGGGCTTTTTATGCTTGTTTAAATTGCTAACTTAATGGGAATTATTAAGACAGCAAGACGACAAAATATCCTGCAAGTACAAAAATTGCAGTTCTTGCAAAAATTGTACCTGCAAAAATTTAGCGGGGAATAATTACTTTTCCAGCGTATCTTTTTAGTACTTTTTTTGGTATTAAATAACCAATGGAAGTCTTCCGGTCGTTTTCAACTTGAAGATATCTGCCTGTTTCCACCAGCATTTTCAGCAAATTTTTTTGGATGATATAAATTTCTGTGTAATTTCCTATAAGCCATAACCACGTATTGTCATCACGGTATATTCCTGAATTGACGTATTTGTCATTTTTAGGATCGCTTTTTTCCGCTACTTCTATGTAAACATTGCCAGTTTCTGCCATTCGTTGATCGTATTTTATTTCCCATCCAATTGAATTTTCGCCTTTAAATTGCATTTTCTTGGTAGTATATGGTTTTGTCACTACTAGACCTATGTCTTTTAAAACTTCATAGACAAATTTTTCAAATTCAATTCCGTCGTTTAGCTTATCTGCGTAATATTCGTTCATGCTTCATTTCCCCAAACATCCCAATTTGGGACTTTCTTTCGTGCGAACAATTCTATCCTGCGACCATAAGGATAAAGCGTGTCGATAATTTCCCTGAACTTTTCTGGTTTTTCCGAATGTCTTTCGCTTCTTTCGATGGAAATGACGCTGTCGAATAAAGTCGGCACGTCTGGCAAACAACTGCCTTTTGTACAAATTAACAAGAATTCGTGTCTTACGCTGTTATAATGTCCCATGTTGTGTTTTACCTTGTCCCAAACGAAAGAAGTTTTGTACTTAAAGCCCCATTCTTTGATGACTTGAAAGCATTCTTCAAGCATGGGCGATGTAACCCAAAGAAAAAGCACCGCATTTTCTTCTGCAAGTTCCTTAACGGGCAGTTCGCACAATTCTTGTATCGTCATGGACGGATAGTGGTCTTCCGCCCCAGTCGTGTTGCCGTCCCGCTTATCGTTGTAACACCATGGGGGATCGGCATAGATGACACGATATTTTCCGTCTGGCTTGGAAACTTCTTTTACTTCGTCGCGCTTAAGCAGCCTTCTAGCGTCGACAACGCTTTTGGCTTCGTTTGTAATTATTTTTTGTGCTATTTTTCTTTGTAGTTCTGGTCCCATTTGGGCTATTTTTAGCAATTCCCTTTTGCTGTTAGCTAGTTCAGTGTTAGCAAGGACTTCTTTTACGTCAGGTACTATTTTTTCAGCTATTTGCACTTCTTGACGTATTGTCCTTGGCGTAACGGACAATTTAGTAGCGGCATCTTCAGAAAACGCGGAAACCGTTTCCGCGTTTTTTTGTCTTCTTCCACCTTGCGGACGTTTCGCTTCCGGATACTTCGCTTCGTATATTTCCTTACGACGTTTTAAATGTTCCGCCCGTTCTAAGGTCGTCAATTCTATCCGAACTAAATTTTCGTCTATTTCGGCAAGTTCTGCGTCAAGTTCGTCGTAGTCCTTTTTTATGCAGTCAATTTCCTGCCAACCAAGAAGCTTACAAGCTTTTAGCCTATGCAGCCCCGATACTAATATTCCGTTTTCAGTGATGATAATAGGTTGCAGCAGCCCTATTTCTTCGATACTTTTTGCCAGTTCCTTGCACTTTTCATCACTGAACGTTCTTTTTCTTTGTTGCGGTATGATAATTTTGTCTATTGGGTATTTCAAGGTTTATCCCCCCTGTTGGATAATTAGAATTATAATAGCTTTGAATGCTTGATATGTCAACAGAAAAGCGAACTTTTTAAACAAAAACAGTTGACAGCAAACAAACAGGTTGGTATAATTTTTAATTGGGGTGATGCAAATGTTGGAAGATAGCGTTAAAAAATCGGTTCCAAACTCAAACGGATTCGGAAAACCCACAAACAAGCAGCTGGCCTACGTGAAAAAGCTGGCGGAACAGGTGGGCGTAGAACTGAACGAAGACGACCTGTCCACATTTCATAAGGTTTCCGTGTTGATCGACGAGCTTCAAAAAAAGATCAAGCCGACTGACAAACAGCTATCCTTCGCAAAAAAGATCGCGGAAAAGATGAACGCGGAGATACCCCAAAAAGCCTTGGAGTCTAAGGCTGCCATGAGCAGGTGGCTCGAAAAGGTATCGAAAGATGATTAGGAGACTCGCGTTCCTTCTGGTCCTGATATTTCTTTTTCCCGCGCCTTCCTTCGCGCTTTTCGGCGATGACAACGTCATAGTTCACCGCACCTTTTACGTTCCCTTTATGCCCGGTGCTGAAAGACATTATGGTGCCTATAGAATAATTGCTCACACCGGCGACTACAATGTAAGCGTGGTAAAAGGTGCTTTGGACTACGGCACCAGCGGAATAGGTGGTAACAAAGATGTCGTCGACGCCTTTCAGTCAGCCGACTTAATTCGTTCCGACATAGTAGTCCTTACCCGCTTGGGACTTAAAGTTACGGACGTCAAACGTTCTGGAAGCACTGAATATCATGATACCATTTACTACGAAACACCAGAATACGTAATTGGCTATTTTGTTGACTTTTCCCCACTGGTGGGTTCTTTGATCATGGAAGAACAGGGAAAACCCTATTTTGTCGCTTCCAAAATATCCAGCCTTAAGTCGCTTTTTCCAGGCGCTACGGAACAGGATATTCTTAAGTCTTTAATTAACTATCAAGGCGCCAATCCCCAAGGAAGGAAGATCCCGTTGGGCGGCGAAAGATATGTAATTTCCCAAAGTCCCGATAAAGTGGTTTTCAACTGGTGGCTGGAATTGTCCCAAGAATTTCTTTCGGGAAATATGGAATTCGTAAAAGACTTCGACTGGCAAGATATGAGTGAATATCAGTTGGAGTCGACTTACAACAACGGCATTATCAAGTCCTTGCCAGTTTACAAAGCAAATATTTCCGACTTTCCCACGATGATCGAAATGATGGGACTTTGGAATTCCAAAAGGGGCATTCTTGGGAAGTCCCCGCTTCCTGAAAAGTTTACCGACTACATGACGATGGTTTCGCCTGGAACATGGGTTTCTTCCAATGCAACTTTCGTTTCCTGCGATCCTGACTTTCTTATTCGGTGGTTGTATGAAATTCCCCAAAAGAAGGGCGAATTTAAAGTCCAAGTGCCCACTACAATTTCTACGGACTTTTCAAGTTTTAAGGCGGACAAAGAACTTTACAACAAACTTATTTTCTGCGATCCTAATGTTTTGTTTGCCCTCGCGCCCTTTGACGACAAGTATTTTGACACAAAGTCGGGCTTGAAGATATACTTCCCATATCAAGAAAAACATCGGGACGAAAGGCGTGTTTCAGAAAGTTTTGGCGAAACGGGGCAGGCTTTGCCAAAACAACTATCCCCTGAAGCGTGGAAAGAATTTAATAAAAATTTACGGGAAGCTGGTTCGGGAAAGTTTTCCGGTGACATAACATCGCGCTATTATTCCATTGCGGCTTGTTTTTATCAGCCCATGAGCCAGAATAATGCTACGAACATGTTGAAGTCGTCTGGGTTTACAAAAGCCTTGCAGTCTATAGGGGCCATCCCATGATAATAGTCGATACTTCCCTTGCCGAACCGGGAATGGAACTTTTGCGGGACGTTAGGGATAATACAGGCAAAGTTGTCGTAAAAGCTGGGGAAAAGCTAGATAAAAAACTTATAGAAAACTTAAAAGAATTAAATATCCGCTTTCTTTTGGTCAGAACACGCCCGGATGAAAAAGATCCAGGTTTTGTCATTTCACAGGGACGTAATGAACATTTGAAGGATAAAGTCTATAAACTATTCGAATATCTGTCGTTGAACAACGGGCTTGACAAGTCCTTTTTTTATGACCTTTCGGATCAGCTTGTTGCTATAACTGAATCCATCTTCGTTGCTGGCGATCTTCTCAAGGAAATGAAGGTCATACAGTTTTACGACGACTATACCTATCAACATTCTGTGGGCGTTATGGTCACTTCACTACTTTTGGCTAAAAAATTAGAAGAAGATGGCGTAAGAAGCTTCACTGCAAAAGAAAAGATGACGCTGGCTTTGGGTGCCTTGTTGCATGATATTGGCAAAGCTACGATAGATAAAAATATAACTAATAAGCCAGGAAAACTTACCGACGAAGAATTCGCAGAAATGAAAAAACATCCAATTCATGGAAAAGTCTTAATTCGCCGTTTGCGTCCGGCCTTAGAAACGGTCTTTGGCGATGCCGTCGATATGAACATCGTGGAACAAATTGTGGGAAGTCATCACCTGCGCCCCGACGGGAAGGGCTACGGTATCGATCCAGGTGTAGATCCTATTCCGAAAAAGATAAACGAAATACATAAAGCATTGTCAAAAGAAAGTTCTGTTGAAGGCAACATTAAAGTAACTAACAGTGGGGCTATAATTTACGAACACGATGGCAAGTCCAAGACAATTTACGGGACTTCTAAGAAAGACGATGAAGTCGTCACTGAAACAAGCATGAAGACCTTCATGGCGGGCATTGAAAACGAAATGTCCCGCTTGTGTGAAAAGAAACAATTTGTCGATAAGCTTGATATTCACGACCTTGTTTGGATAGTCGGCATGGCGGACGCCTTTGATGCCATGATATCCGACAGGGCATACCGGCTTGGAATGCATCCCACTAAGGTTTTAAAAATTATCGAAGAAGAAAAGGGAAAGCAATTTTATGCCCCTTTTGTGGACTCATTTAAAAAAATAATAGTTGACTATCCCATTGGTTCCATCGTGCTTTTTCGGGACGGAAATGTTGGAATTGTTACGGAAGCTGAAAAGTCAGGCGGAAAGTGTGAAATAGTGGCATCCCTATTTGGCGACATAGATGTAGTTGGTGAAGAAAGAAAGTTTACAGCCGAAGAAGTCTTTATTGGAACAAGAAGGGTAAACGAACTGGAAAATGCTTTACAAGAAAAAGCAAAGCCCTTGGAAGGCGAAAAAATAGTGCTGGCTGCTAAAGACGAATTAGAAAATTTCATTTCAGCCAGCATAAATTCGGAAACCTTAGAAGAAATTTTGTTTAAAATTCGGCCCGATCCAGTATTTGAAGGATCAAGGGAAGCTTTCACGAAGTCAATGCGGGAAGAAGAAATTGAACGCTAATAAAATTCCAAGTCTATTTCGCTTACGTCTTCTTCTTTTCGCATTTCTTTTTCTATGGCTACTTCCAATTCTTCCGCCATTTCACGAAAGGCTTTGCCTGCCTTGGATATTGCCGCCGATAGTTCTTTCGGCGTTCTTACTTTTAAAAATATTATTTCCAGTACGCTATCAGGAACCGCTTCGGACAAGCCAGTGTGAAGCATCAACATCGTTGCGGCCATTACAGCTTCATGTGGTTCCTTTACTTTTGTGCTGGCCCAGGCTTGCGCAAGTTGAAATGTCCTTTCTTGTTCTTCGGCTTGTCCGTCAATTAGAACGACTTTTCCTACGGCTTTTCCAATGGAAACGGGTGTACTTCCGTCGATCGCGAAGCCTTTTTCTTCAAGAATTTCTTCGATGGGAAGCTTGTCAGGAAACTTTATGTCCATCTTAGGCCGCGGTAAGTTCTTAAATTTTTCTTCGTCGACTATTTCGCATTGTGAGATATCATACACTTTTACGGGGATGTATAAATTGGTAAAGCGTATTTCTTTTGGTTTAGACTTGATCCAGTTGTCGTACATTTTATCGAAGTCCGGAATTATCGACGATGCAAATTCCAATTCTTCTTTGGTAGGTTTGTTTCCCTTCTGTAACGACCTTAGCCTTTCTGGCAAAATTCCGTCGGTAATTTGTCTGAAGGGGTTACGCTTTAGCCACTGTTCTTTCTTTTCTTCGTCCCCGCGAATTTCGCGCTTTATGCCGGTTATTACGATGTAGTCATTTCTTGGCTTCATTCCGTAGCGTTCCCAAGCTTTTCTTCCCATTACCGTGGTGGCTTCCGGGCATTGCATGGTTATCAAGATGGAATTTCTTGGTGAAAAGTTTCGAAATATGACGGACTTGTCAAGCAATTTTTTCAGCATGGGCGCGCTTTTTTCTTTCAGGATCTGTTCCATTAGTTCTTCAATTTCGTTTATTCTATTTTTCATGTTGAATTCCCCCTTAGATAATTATATCTTACGCTTGACAATTTTGCTCACTTT
>LSQX01215547.1_pt1 | contig 117797 bp, 111 predicted proteins | sample 654561 | NCBI WGS metagenome assembly LSQX01 (sample SAMN04489861, study PRJNA283612) | anaerobic digester metagenome | isolation source: 4 biogas reactors fed with cattle manure at either 37C or 55C with and... | place: Denmark: Kongens Lyngby | collected 2014
CTCGAACTGTGTAATGAGCTTGTCCCTATCCTTGATCGAGCGGTCGAGCTCTTCCAGCTTCCTGTTCGCATCGTTCAGTTCAGCAGTGAGCTGCCTGATCCGCTCGGCGTTGCCGTCCCTCGCCGTGGCAGCTTCGGCCAGCCGCCTCTCGAAGTCGGCGATCTCGGCGTTCCTATCTTCGGCCTGGCGCTGCAGCCCGGAGACCTGCGCCCTGAGATCGGCGATGAGCTGGGTGTTCGCGCCCGCAGACGTTTCCAGCTCCCTTATCCTGCTCTCGCGCTCCTTGACCTGGTCCCTCACTTCGTTAAGCGATGTTTGCGCCTTCATCAGCTCGGCCGACAGCCTCGCTATCTCGCCGTCCTTGGTCCCAGCCTCCGACCTATGCGAAGCTATCAGCCGCTCCAGGTCCTGCCTCTGCTGCGCCCAGCTGTCCCTCTGGCTGCGCAGCAGCGCCAGCTCGTTGCTGGCCTCGTAGCTCAGCTTGCGTACCCGTCCCCACGAGAACAGTCGGCCGAAGAACCCAAGGTTCTTGACCTCCTCGAAAAAGGCGTCTAGCGCCGATCCGTTGTCAATGGCCATTGTATATTCCCCACGATGGTATCGCGAACGGCATCTGGGTTCTTAATTCTTGCTTGAATTTTATATAAATAGAATCCCGCAGGGGATCGTGGGCCACATCATGGCGCAGGGTGGGTATGAACGAGGCATCGTACCAAGCGCCCTCGGCGTGTGTTCGACCGGACGGTGGGAACATGTGCGATATGCTGTGACGCTGCGTTCTTGTTAGAGCGCGGAGCTCTCGCCGAGAGGGCGTTCCGGCCGCCAAGTGTAAGAGCTAGTGGCTGCCAAGTACGAGCGATACCTTGGACGATAGGGCCGCAGGACAGGAGATCGACATCCGCAGCCGGAAGTTCTACAAGCTGCTTCTTCTGTCGGGAGCCATGGGAGCGGCCGGCGCCCTGCTGACGCTGGCCTTCGTCATCGTCCTTCGCTCCGGCACGCAGCTGATCTGGTACCTCGTCCCTCAGCAGTTCGGGGTGCCCGACGGCACCGCCCTGCCGTTGTTCGTCATCGGCACCTGCGTCGCCGGGGGCGCGCTGGTGGGCCTCATCACCAGGTACAGCCGCGCCCGGCCCACGCTGCTGGCCGAGGAGCTGGGCGAATTCGCCGAGTGCGGGCGGCTCGAACCGCGCAACGGCGCGGCCGGGCTGGTGCGGGGGCTGGTGGGCCTCCTGTTCGGCGGCTCCATCGGGCCCGAGGGACCTCTGACCGGCGGCAGCGGCGCCCTCGGAACGTGGCTCGCGGAGCGCCTTCGGCTGCCCCGCCCGGTCGTGGCCGTCTCATCGCTGTCGGGCATGAGCGGCATGTTCGGCTCCTTCCTCGGCTCGCCGTTCGGCTTCGCCATGTTCACCATCGAGGCCGGGCTGGAGAAGGGGAAGCTGTCATGGAAGCTCCTTCTGCCCAGCATCGTGGCCGCCTCGGTCGGCTATGGCGTGTTCTTCGCCCTCACTGGCTACGTGTTCGGCGGCGGCTACGACTTCCCGGCGTACGAGGATTGGCACGTCCTCGACCTCGTCTACGCCGTGCTGCTGGGCCTGCTGGGCGGCCTGCTGGGCCTGCTGTTCATCCGCCTGTACAGGACGCTGCGGAAGTGGGCCGATCGGCGACGCTCGAGGCCCGTCTCGCTGGCGATGCTGGCCGGTCTCGTGCTGGGCATCATGGGAGCATTCTATCCCATGCTGCTGTTCTCGGGCGACTCGCAGATCCAGGACCTCATCGACGACGCGGCCGCCATGGGCGCGTTCCTTCTCATCGCCATGGCCGTGCTGAAGGTGTTCGTCACGGCGACCTGTCTGGCGTTCGGCTGGNNGGTGGCCGCCTCGGTCGGCTACGGCGTATTCTTCGCTGCTACGGGCTACGTCTTCGGCGGCGGGTACGTTTTCCCGTCGTACGAGCATTGGCGCCTCCTCGATCTCTTCTACGCCGTTCTCCTGGGTCTGCTTGGAGGCCTCCTCGGGCTGTTGTTCATCCGCATGTACCGGACGATGCGGGGTTGGGCCGACCGCCGGCGCTCGCATCCCGTCCCATTGGCAGTGCTGGCCGGCCTCATCCTCGGCATCGTGGGCGCCATCTTTCCCGTGCTGCTGTTCCCGGGTGACGCTGAGATCCAGAACCTCATCGACGAGGCCGCCGCCCTGGGCGCCATCATGCTCATCGTGCTGGCAGTGCTGAAGGTGTTCGTTACGGTGACCTGTCTGGCCTTCGGCTGGTCCGGAGGATACATCTTTCCGTCGTTCTTCATGGGCGCCGCGTTAGGACTGGCGGTCCATCAGCTGCTGCCGTTCGTTCCGGAGATCGTGTGCATCGTGTGCGTCATCTCCGGCGTGTCGGTGGCGCTGCTCAAGTCGCCTATAGCCCTGGCGCTCATCATCCAGGTGCTGTTCGACGTGCGCCTCGCGCCCATCATCGCCATCGCCATCCTGGCAGCGTTCCTGCTGACCTACCGGGAGGAGCTGGTGCCTCCGGTCGAGAAGTGTTCCGAGCCTTCGCCCGGTCCGTTGGGGTGAGCCCACCTATCCAGCGCGTCCCGCACCGCCGACCAGGCGGCCAGCTTCTCATCGTACCTCATGGCGGCATTGGCCGGCGATGTCGACGGCAGTACCGTGAAGCTCAATCGCATTCGGACGTCGGGTGACAGACGAACGAGCTCGAACGACCTGGCCGCCTTCTTGCCGTTGAAGAACACGTGGCGTATCCCCGGATGATCGAGGAAGAAGCGCTCGAGATCGTTCACCTCCTCGTTGGTGATCGAGGAATCGCTGCTGCCCTCCCGCTCGCATTGGCGGAGCACGTCCCACAGCGCCATGCCTCGCTGGCGGACGAAGTCCACTCTATCTTCGTACCCGTCGCTGGGAACATCGTCGTACAGAGCGTGGACGATGCGCCAGAAGGAGTTCTGCTTCCTGGCGTAGCACTGGCGCTTCTCGAGCGATTCGCGGCCGGGCATCGAGCCCAGTATCACCACGCGCTATCGGCCGTCGGCCACCGGGGCATCGGCCTCAGCATCGGTGCGCCTCAAGGCTTGGCAGCCTTCTTCTGGCCCTTGGGTATCAGCCGGACCTTGAGGATGGACTTCTTGGCATCCTCGGCCGGAGCCTCCTTCGCGGGAGCTTCCGTCACGGGAGCCGTCTCGGCCTTCTCCTTCCTGGGCTTGAGCCCCTTGACCTTCTTGGACGCGTTGCTGGCCGGCCTCTGCTCGGCGGCGATTATCCTGGCGATTATCTGCTCCTTGGTGCCTGACGGCGAGACTCCAAGCTTGCGGCAGACGTCCTGCAGGACCGGCTTGTTGAACAGACGCAGCGTTCCCTTGGGGGACCGGTCGGTCTCCGCCAGAAGGTCCTTGATGAGTTCAGCCTTGGTCCCGGACACACGGATCCCCAAGCCGCGGTTCACCTCTATGATGCGCTCCTTGAGGATGTGTTTTTCCAACAGCGATGTGAGGCTCACGGCCCGGGCATGGCGTTCCAGCACAAAAGTATGTTCATGCCCTTCCCGGGATGGACGTCACTCCTCGGTTACGTCCATGCTTATCCCTACTATCTTCACCGCGTTTCCGTCCCCGTTCACCATCTTACCCGTCCGCACAAGGAGTTCGCGCACCTTCCCGTCCCGGCGGATGATGCGGTGCTTTACCTGCAGGTAGCCGTCCAGGGGGATGTTTTCCGGACCGGCCCGCATGAACTCGGAGACCTTTTCGGCGTCGTCGGGATGCACGAACTCACGGACGTAGTCCTCAGCGTTCCACAGGTATCCGCCCTCCCGCTCTGCGTCGGTTCCGAACAGATCGTAGAACATGTCGTTGAAGCGGAACTGACCGATGGAGGAGTCGAACTCCCAGCGAGCGATCCTCACCAGGTCCATGGCCATTCGATCCTGCTGCTTCGCCGTCCTTATGCGGTCTTCGGCCAGCCGTCTGGCCACCGCCTGCTTGATCTTGTGGTCCAGTTCGATGAACTGCGCCTTCACGTCGGCTCCCTTGGGCACATAGAAGGTGACCCCGGCGTTGAATGCCTCGATCACCACTTCCTCACGCCCCCGGCCGGTGAACAGGATGAACGGGATGTGAGCGTCCTTCCGCCTTACCTTCTTGAGGAGTTCCAGGCCATCCATGGATGGCATGCAGTAGTCGGATATGATGACGTCATATCGCTTCGCCGTCATCATCCTCAGCGCCTCCTCGGCAGAGGTCGCGGTGTCCGATTGGATGTCGCCAGATTCTTCCAGGAACGCCTTTGCTAGATCAAGAGAAAGAGGGTCGTCATCGACGCAAAGGACGCGTATCATTTTACCAATAGTCTCGTCGTATAGAACGAGCGTATAAAATCGTTGTCAATGCAAGGGCTCGCGGAAAGGCCCCATGGCCGCCGGGACCGTTCATTACTGGGAAGATGCGGACGTTCCAGAACGTCGTATGTCGAGCTTCCTCGTACATGTTCATGAAAAAGGGAAATGGTTTGATGCCTTCACCTGTTCACCAGCCTCCGTTCCTTGAAGGCATCATGTTCGGCGGCAGCAGCACCTCATCGATCACGTGGATCACCCCGTTGGTGCAGATGATGTCCGCCGTCACGATGGTGGCGTTGCCGATCCTCCATATCGTCCCTTCATCCGTATGTTCGACGGTGACGTTCGCCGGTTGACCGTTGAGCATCGTGATCGTGCCGTTCTGCAACTGCCAGGAGAACGTCTCTCCATCCATCAGGTGGTATGTCAGCAGGGATGTCATGTTCTGCTTGCCCTGGGGGATGTCGCCCATCGCGTCGAACGCCTCGTTGCTGGGGACGAACAGTGTGAACGGGCCGCTACCATTGAGCTCATCGGCCAGGTTGGCCGCTGACAGCGCCTCGTACGCCCGGCTCAAGGACCCGTTCTCGGCCAGCGCCAGGTTTATCGTCTGCGGGGTGGCCAGCACCGTGTCGAGGGTGTATATCACGCCGTTGGTGGCTATCAGGTTGCTCCTCACCACCTCGTTGTTGTTTATGAACACCCTCTCCCCGTAGGTGCGATATACCAGCCTCTGCCCGGACAGGGCTTCGAGCGTCTGGTTCTCGGTGCCGTTGCCATCCACGATCCTTTCCGGAACGACGTGATAGAGAAGCAGCTGTCTGAGCCTCTCCGTGCTCGCCGTGTCGTTCTCGCGCAGCAAGCTGCTCACGGATTCGTTCGCGCCTTCGAACGCAGCGTTCGTCGGTGCGAACAACGTGAACGGGCCGCTCGCGTTGAGCTCATCGGTCAGATTCGTGCGGTCCAAGGCCTCGGCGAGCATGGACAGATCGGTATCGTTCTCCACCGTCTGGACAAGCGTTCTCGGTATGAGGACGCCGTCGATGGCGTGGACGACGCCGTTCGTGGAGTCTGTCTCGCCCATCAACCGGGCGTCATTGATGAACGTCCCCGTCTCGTTGACGACGACCGTCAGCTCCTCTCCCGTCAGGGAGGTGAGCGTCATGCCGTTGGTCATTCCCTCTTTCGAGATATCGCCTGCCACCACGTGATACTGGAGCACACTGGTCAGGTTCTCATCGTCGCTCATGAGGCGGTCCCTTTCCATGGAGGGAAGCTCTCCAAAGGCGTCATCGGTCGGGGCGAACACCGTGAAAGGACCGGTCCCGTTGAGCACGGAGGTCATGTCCGTCGAGTTCAGCGCCTCCGAGAGAACAGTGAAATTGCCATCCTCCTGCACGTTCTGCACGACCGATTTAGTGGGCGCAGCCTGTGACCTGAGGTTCAGATCGAACCCTCCCAACGCTACTGCGATCACCAAGGCCGCGGCCACGGCCGCGACTGCCACAATCGCTAGTTTCCTGTTCATGTTCCCACCTCCCCCAAAGGAGAGCGGGACGTCGGTTTACAGCATCCATTATTTAATCCAGGGCCGTCGGAGCGCCGGTCGGCTATAGCGGTCGTCGCTGAATTAGCAATGGCCCTTGAGGGCGCGGCAGGCTTGGCTCAACGCACCGAACTGGCCATGGCCATCATGTTGGCCAACGGCGTCCTTGGCGCGATGCCGCATCCGGGAGCCAGGACGTCGGTTCCCGCAGATATGATCTCACGGCAGGAGCGAGTGACGTCCTCTGGCGTCTGGAACAATAGGGTGGAGGTCGGCGACACGTTCCCCACCGCTGCACACCTTCCCGCGGTCTGTTCCTTTACCCATTTCATGTCCATGCACTGGTCCACGCTGATGCCGTCGGCGCCCGTGGACATCATCATCTCGAAGTTCATGGCGGTGTCGCCGCATATGTGCAGGATGACCGGAGCGCCCTGTTCATGAATTGCGTTCACCACCTTTCGCTGGAACGGAAGCGCGAACTCCTTGTACTGGTCAGGTGACAGTATCGTTCCGGATGCCGTGGCGTCGATGAGCGAGATGACCTCCGCCCCCGCCTCCAGTTGCGCCTCGGCATACAGGACGCACCAGTCGGCACATTTTGCGAGCAGCCCCTTCATCAGGTCGGGGTCGATCATGACGTCCATGATGGCAGCCTCCTCCCCCCTTATCTGGCCAGCCAGCATGAACGGTGCTATCACCCCGCTGAAGATGGGTATGCTCAATCCCATGCCGCTAAGCGTGCGGAGCGCTTCCAGCACCACCGGAGCGCGGCCGTCCCGCCGCGGGTCCGGTATGTCCAATGCCTCGACGTCCTCCGCCGATGCGATGATCGGCCGCAGGACCGACGGAGGCCTGTCCAAGGAGTCGTTGCCGGTGAGAACCCCGAAGGCGGTCGGGTCCAGCGCCACGTCGAACGGCACCTTGACGCTCTCCAGACCAGCTATGCGATTGGCCGCGAGGGCGAGTATCAGCATCTGCCTGGCATCCCGATTTGCCTCTGGCCAGTAGCATCCGGTCGCTTCCATCAGATCCACGGTGGCGGCCTGCAGGTGAGAGACGACGGGTACGCGGTCGACAGGTTCCAGCCTAAGTGAGGCGATGAGGCGTTCGCGCTCGTTCATGCCATGCTATTGGGAGCTCAAGGACTTGAACATTCACCCTGTCCGCAATAGGCCGCGACACCCCGGCCGATGGTGGTTGGCATGCCTTCTCGTCAGCGCAGCAGCGATATCGGCCCCTCACCCGTTGGCTCATGCGAACTCAGGGACCGGTTCCTCCAGCACCCTGCGGCTGCTCCTCCGGTACAGATAATCGCCGATCGTGGTGACCTTGCCCTCCACCCGGTCCACCTGGCGGATCGTGAACTCGTCCTCGGACGTGAGGTTCACCGTGATCTCTTCCTCGGCCGGCATCCCCCGGATGTGCCCGCTCCATCGCAGCACCATGTTGTCTCCGCCGCCATACCGACCGCTGTGAGCGTGCACCACGCCCATGGAGGTGACGACGAAGTGATGTATCACATCCTCTTCAAGGTCGTAGGCGACGATGTTGTACTCCTCATACGTGCCGATGCCTTCCAGATTGCCCTTGAGAACGACCTGCACACCTCTGCCCAGGGCGATGGAGCGGGCGGTTGCCGTTCCCTGACCCTTGGCGACGCTGCCATCCTCCATGCTGAACTTCGCGCTGACCCGCCATTCACCGGTCAACCGATTGATGATGCTCTCCGCGTTTACCATTATCTCTACCGATATCAATTTGTCATGGCGGCCTATTATATCTTGGCGGAGGGGGACGATGTGCCTGCGCCGACACCATCGGCGTTCCTTCCTGACCAGGGTGAGGTTTCAATATGGGGCCATGACGTCCCCTGTCCCGGCCGACCGCGGCCTGTCAGGCCCGCCGGCTGACGAAACGGCTGCCTTTGACAAGAAACCGCCATGGCCATTCGGCCCCCTCTCCAGCATACTCCACGCCTATCCTCTTCGACGTGATCGCCTCGACCTTCTCCCCCGAAGTGAAGAACAACGGGCCATCGGACAGGTCGGTGCCGCTCATGTCCCTGGTCAGTCCGAAGGCGATGCACAACTTGGAGGGGCCATTGGCCAGCCTGGGCACGTTCTTGGCATCGGGCGACATGCCCCTCGCCTTGGCCATTGCCTCCACGCCTAGACGGGGCTCCACCGCCCTGATGAACACCGCCTCCGGGGAGCCTTCCCTGCCGGCGACGACGTTGAAGCACAGATATCTGCCGTAGATGGGGTAGATGTATGCGTGGCCAGCAGGGCCCCACAGGACCTCGTTCCGGGGCGTACGCCTTCCTCCATAGGCATGTGAGGCGGGATCGTTCACCCCGCAATAGGCTTCCGTCTCCACCACCATCCCGCATCTGACGCCTTCCGGCGCTCGATGCACCAGCATGGCGCCGAGCAGGTCGGGAGCCACCTCCAGTGCACCCCTGGCGAAGAAATCGCATCCCAACCGCGCCATGATGGGCGAATGGCAGGCCCCGGTCTTGAAGATTGAGGAAAAAGGGGGGAAGGGAAGGTGTTTGGGGGTGATCCTTTGCTTCGCAAGGGTGGAGAGCGAGGTCGACAGGTGAGAGCATCATCCACCGGGACGCTCGTAAGGGAGGGGGGCTCCCCGACCCGCCCGAACATATCTCTGTTCTCGTGACATATAATACTTACTAGAATTATCTATAATGATAATCACGTGCTGGATGATCTGCACTGGTCGCTCATTTTCCATTCCATCGTGAGAAATCTCCATGAAAGATTCAAATCCAGGAAATGGTTTTTCCTATAGGGCGGTATGTTCGCCCGCATCGCAGTGAAGGCAGACCGATGTTTAGCATCCTGCAGCTGATTTTCCTATATGGGTTCCTCGGGGGATCCATCAAGTTCATCGACCAGGCATATGACGAGAAGCTGTACCCTATCAAGGCGGCACGCGTGCTGGCAGTCCTTTCCGGAGCGGTCATGGGATTCGTCATGGCCAAGGACTCCCCGTTCTCCACCGCTTTCTACGCGGCCATGCTGACCTCCCTGGTGCTGGCCCGAAAGATAGACAATGATGCCTTTGCCGCAGGGACGGTGGTGGCGGTCGCATCACTGGCGGCGTTCTATCCGTCCTCGGACGTGACCTTCGCGATCATGCCCATCGCCGCGTTCCTCATCGCCGGGTTCGTGGACGAGGTGGCGGACGACTGGGCACACCGGAGGCGATTGGAGGGGCTTCCTAAGGCGTTCTTCACATATCGCCCGTTCAGCGACATGGCCCTGCTAGCGCTCATTGCCGTCGGGACCTTCAGCTGGACGTACGTGCTGCCGTACTTCGCGTTCACGCTATCCTATCTGGCGGTCGAACGTGCAAGTCATCGGGAGGAACATATCATGGGCGGCTTCGAACGCCTGAGGACGCTGTCCGTACAGCATCTTTCCAGGCTCTCCCGCCGCTGACCGGGCTCCCCGGCCAAGGACCGGGGCTGCACAATTTTTTAACCTGGCTAGACATGCCCCAAGGGTATGAGCCTCTCGGGAAGCGGAAGGAGCGTGAAGGACAAGACCCTGAAGGTCTTCGACGCGACGCGGCTGATGGTCCAGTTACTTGAGATAGGAGGCCTGATCGTTTTCTTCGCCGGCATCGGTCTGGACGAGATCCTGTTGATGGGTGTGGGCGCGATGCTAGGGTGGGGAGCTACGGCCCTCGCTTATCACAACTTCCAAAAGGATATGGCCAAGCGCACGCCTGACCGACGCGACGCCATGAGCGTTCCAAAGCTGGCGTTGTACATCGCCTTCACCGTCGCCTCCGCCTTGACCCTGATGACGCTGCTGAGCGTGGTAGTCTAAGGCCGCTTATCGTCCAGCCGGCATGCCTGACACTTGTCGCCTGCCCGAAGGAACAGCAACAGGGCGGCCACGGCGCCGACGATGCCGATGAACATGAGCAGTCCGCCCTGCACCTCGGCCAGGCCGATCAGGGTCGGGGTCAGCAAGAGTATGGCCAGCGATGCCGCGGCCAGCAGCCAGATCATCCAGGTTCGCGGGTAGCGCCTGGGCATGACCGCGCCGCAAACCTTGCAGGTGGTGGTGCTCGGCATGCAATGACGATGCGTGTGCCGGTGAGATATACCTTGCCATATCCAGCGACCTCACCTTTTTGTGCTGGTCGCTCGCATCGTGATATCATGCTAGAGGAGCGGAGCATAACCATCGTTCCCAGGGAAAAGCGGCATACCCGGGACTACGGATGGCTCAAGACCAGCTGGTTGTTCTCCTTCAACGACTACCAGGACAGGGAGAACATGGCCTTTGGCAACCTCCGGGTGTTCAACGACGACGTCGTGCGGCCAGGGGAGGGCTTCGCCGATCACCGCCACAGCGAGATGGAGATCGTCACCTTCGTTCTGGATGGGGAGATCTCGCACCAGGACAGCGCTGGCAAACAAGGGACAGTGGGCAAGGACCAGGTGCAGAGGATGAGCGCGGGCACCGGGGTCATACATTCGGAGTTCAACCGCGGAAGCGTGCCCGTCCACCTATATCAGATCTGGTTCTTTCCCAACAAGAGGGGCCTGCTGCCGACGTACGCTCAGGGCTCGTTCCCGAAGGAGGAAAGGCGCGATCGCCTGCAGACCCTGGCATCGGGCGAGGGCCGTGGAGGGCTGGAAATGGCGGCCGACGCGACGCTGTACGCCTGCGACCTCGGCCAGGGAGGCGAGGTCGAGGCCGGCGGCAGGGACCGTCTCCTCTTCATCTACCTGACCTCCGGCTCCGTCACGGTAGAAGGGAGAGAGGTCGGCATGAACGATCAGGTGCGCATGAAAGGCGGCACGACCATCCGGTCGAACACAGGGGCGGAGATGGTGGTGATCGACATGCCAGATGTGCAGAGGTGAGGAGCTGGCGAGGCCGTGCGCCTTCCTTACGCCGATGAAAGCGATGAAGGTGTTGACGTCACTACGCATGGGCGCGACGCTGGACGAAAGCTCACCACATTCGACCTCACCAATCTGGTGATCGGATCCATCATCGGGGCCGACATCTACATAGCCACCGCCATAGGCTCCCGGCTGATCGGCCCCGCCTCCCTCATCGTGTGGGTGGCCGCTGGAGCGGTGGCCCTGACCATCGCACTGTCGTTCTCCTATTGCGCGATGCTGCACCCTAAGGTCGGCGGGCCGTACGCCTATGTCAACGCCGTTGCTGGCCCCTTCGCCGGGTTCATGGCGGGATGGGCGCTCCTTCTTGCCGAATGGCTATCCCTGTCAGTGTTCCCCGTCGCCTTCGTCCAGTACCTGACCGCTCTAATGCCAGGGGTGGAACCGATGGGGCAAGTGGGCCTGAAGGCCCTGTTCATCGGCATCGTGATGGTGACCAACATCGTCGGGATAAAGGCGGCAGGACGGGCCAACGATGTGCTGACGATCGTCAAGCTGACCCCGTTGGCCCTCATCATAGTGGGCGGCATCGCCTACGCCGCGGTGCAGCCGAACGCGGCGGCGTCCCACCTCACCCCCTTCATGACCGGCGGGACGGCCGATGTCGGACAGGCCCTCGTGCTCATATTCTGGGCGTTCGCGGGGTTCGAGCTGAGCACGCTCCCTGCCGATGAGGTGGACAGACCTGAGAGCAGCATACCAAGGGCCATAGGGACGGGCATGCTGGTGGTGACGGCGTTCTACCTGCTTACCAACATGGCCGTAGTGATCTCTCTCGACCAGTCCAGCCTGGCGGCGTCATCCTCGCCCCTGATGGACGCCGCGGCGTCCATATTCTCCTTCCTGGGAGGTGCTTCGTCGGCCGTGGTGCTCTTCGTGGGAGCGGCCGCCTTGCTCTCCATACTCGGCGCCGATGAGTCGGGCACTCTGGGGACCTCTCGACTGGCCTATGCCATGTCGATCGACGGCTACCTGCCGCATGTGCTCGCCCGCCTGCATCCCCGTTTTGGAACGCCATACCTGAGCGTCATCGCCATCGGCGTCACCGCCTTCATCGCTTCGCTTCTGGGAGGCATCCCGGCCCTGATCAACTCGGCCGTACTGCTGCTCGGCCTGGTATACCTCGTAACCTGCATCTCCGCGATGGTGCTGCTGCGCCGGAGCCCCGGAAGGAGCTCCTCGCTTCGCGGGAGGCGCGTCATACCAGTTGCCGGGGCGGCGCTGTCCATCATGTTGATCCTGCTCGTCAGCGCCGACGTCATGCTGATAGGCCTGGTCCTCCTGGCGATAGGCGTGCCCGTCTACGTGCTGTTCTCGCCGAAGAAGGAGCTTACGGAGCTGAAGGAGATGTTCCTATCAAGGGAGGAGAGGGAGAGATGGGCGCACCACCAGATGGAGCGATTCCTCGCCCTTCCGCTTCACCGCATCGGCACATATCTCCGCGACAAGGGCGACCATTGATATCGGGGGCATGCCATGACCGGGCGATGCCCGAGCTGCCCGAGGTGGAGACCTTCAAGCGATACATCGAGAGGACATCGCTGAGGCGTCCCATGGTCCATCTGGACGTTAGGAACGACCTGATCATACGGGGCATCCAACGCATGGACCTGATAGACGCGGTGGAGGGCGGCGAACTCCTTTCCGCCCGCCGCCATGGGAAATGGCTGTTCCTTGAACTGAGCGGGGGAGGCTGGCTCACCTGGCATTTCGGCATGACCGGGCGGCCGGTGTTCTTCGAAGGAGAGTTCGAGCCACGATTCGCCAGGGCGCTGTTCCGCTTCCAACATGGCGCGCTGGCCTTCGTTGACCCGCGCATGCTGGGACGGCTCGGCCTGACCGGATCGCCTGACGAGTTCATCAAGGAGAGGAGGCTTGGCCCCGACGCGCTGGACATCACCCTCGACAGGTTCGTCGAGACGTTCCGCTCTTCCCGGGGCCCGGTCAAGACCGTCCTGATGGACCAGAGGAAGCTGGCCGGCGTCGGGAACCTGTACTCCGACGAGGTGCTGTTCCAGTGCCGCCTGGACCCTCTCAGGGACGTCAGATCGCTGTCGGAACAGGACCTGGTATGCATGCATCGGGCGATGCGCCGGGTGTTGAAGCGGTCCGTGCTCGTAGGGACGGATTTCGACCTCCTGCCCCGCTCCTACCTTCTGCGAGTTCGTGGCCGCGGAGCCAGGTGCCCGCGGTGCGGCTCCGTCGTTCAGACTGTCAAGCTTGGGGGGCGCACATCGTATTACTGCCCCGGGTGCGTGTGAGGGGCAACTTATCTCTATGAGGTGCCATTCCGATGGCGTGCGGATAGAAATATTGGGAACGAGAGGCCACATGGAGCATACCGCCGCTCGCCACATGTTCCATTCCGGCGTGCTGGTGAACGACGTGCTGTTCGACCTTGGAGAGCGCTCCTTCCTGGATCGAGGTCCAAGGGCCGTGTTCCTCACCCACCTCCATGCGGACCACGCCTTCTTCACCGAGGAGGAGTTCGGCCCCCTTCCCGTCCCCACGTATGCACCGCAGCGGTGGAGATCGCATCCCGAGGTGAAGGTGGTCCATGGTAGCCGCGAGGTGGACGGCCTCACCATCATCCCGGTACCGACGGTTCACAGCTCCTCGTACCGCTCCTGCGCCTATCTCGTGGAAGATGGCATCAGTCGCATAATGTACACCGGCGACCTCGTCTCCGTGCAACGGAGATACCGCGACCGCCTTCCCGAGATGGACCTGGTCATCACCGACGGTTCGTTCATCCGGCATGGGGGCCTGGTGCGAAAGGATGAGAGGGGAAGGCCGCACGGCCATACTGGCATCCCCGATCTGGTGCGGTTCTTCACACCGCTCTCGCCTCGCATAGTGTTCACTCACTTCGGCAGCTGGTTCTTCAAGGATGTAGAAGGGTCCGTTCGGGCCATCGAGGCCTTGAGCACGACAGCCCAGGTCGAGGCGGCATATGATGGCATGATCATCGAAATGTGAGGCGTCACCATCTTATCCGGTCGATTACGTAGGAGGAGAGGATGAACCGAACGGTGCGGTTTGAGAGACCGGACATGCCCCGCCTCCTGTCCCAGGGATATTCGGCAGTGGACATGCACTACCATACCAATCACTCGGACGGTTCACCGTCCGTCAAGACCGTGCTGAAACATGCCTGGCGGAAGGGATGCGGAGTGGCCATCACCGACCATAACGCCGTCTCCGGGGTGCGGGAGGCGGCGGACGCCGACAGCGGGGTGATGGTGGTCCCTGGCATAGAGGTCAGCGCCGCTGACGGGCCTCACATCCTGCTATACTTCTACACCGTCAATGACCTGGAGCACTTCTACCGGCGCCATATCCATGAGAACAAGCGGAAGAGCCCCTGCCTCGCCATCTACCTTGACAGCGAGGCGATCATCGAACGCTCACAGGAATACGAGTGCGTCCGATCGGCCGCCCATCCCTATGGATACCTGGTGTTCAACAAGGGCGTGCAGCGGTGCATCGACCGCTGCTACCTGCCGCCGACGTTCATCGATGAGTTCGACGCCGTGGAGGTGATCTGCGGGGGCATGTCGAGAGATATGAACATGAAGGCCGCGGAGCTATCCGAGGACAAGCAGCTAGGCCGCACCGCCGGGACGGACGGGCACCTGCTGCGTGACCTGGGGACCGTGGTCACCTGCTCCCAGGCGCAGGACGTCGATGGTTTCCTATCCGACGTCGTGAAGCGCCGCAACATCGTGATCGGCAGGGAGAAGGGGGCGCTGGCCAAGGGAGCGACGGGTACCGCGCTCATGAGCAAGTATGTCAAGTACACCGTCCCGTCCCTGCAGATCCATTATGAGCAGAACGTTCCACGCCTGAGGCATGCGTACAGGCAGTGGAGACGGTCAAAGGATGTCCGAGAACAGCCGTGAAACGAACATGCGGAAGCGTACCAGGAGAGGGCGTCTATCGCAGTCCTCCTTCGTCAGTTCACGGCATAGGGAGAGGTCGTCCAGGAACGAGGCCTTCTGCATACCGGCCACCTCATTGGAGTAAAGCACGGCGTTCGTCTCGAAGTTCAGCTCGAACGACCGGACGTCCCAGTTTGCGCTGCCTATGGATGCGATCCGTCCGTCGACCACGACCGTCTTCGCATGTATGAACCCGCTTCCGTACAAGTAGCCTCTTACGCCCGCGGGCAGCAGCTCGCAGAGGTATGACAGCGACACCCAGTGCACGAAGGGGTGGTCTGGCTTGTCAGGGATCATGATGCGCACGTCTATGCCGGACAGGGATGCCATTATGAGCGCTTCCCGCACGCTCTCGTCCGGGACGAAATATGGGGACTGGATGTAGATGCTCTCCTCGGCCTCGTGTATCATCTTGAGGTAGGATAGCTTGATAGGCGACCACGGGGTGTCGGGCCCGCTGCTGACGATCTGTACTGGCACCCTTCCGCGGCGGGGCACGTCCTTGGGGAAGTATCTCTCCTCGACGTCCATCTTGTCTCTTGACGCCTCGTTCCAATCGAGGAGGAACCGGAGCTGGAGAGCCTGCGCGGCCATGCCGTCTATGCGCAGGGCGGCATCTCTCCAGTATCCCCACCTGCGCACCTTGCCCAGATACTCGTTCCCTACGTTGTAGCCTCCGATGAAGCTGATGCGGCCGTCGATGACCGTTATCTTGCGATGGTTGCGAAAGTTGATGCGGTGATTGAGGAACGGGAGGAAGGAAAGCAGCGGAGGGAAGAAGACCTCCACCTTGACCCCTGCCTCGCGCAGGGAGGAGATGCAGCGCATGGGCAGCCGGGTGCCCACGCCGTCCACCAGGAGGCGGACCTCCACGCCCTCGCGGCTCTTTCGCTTCAAGAGGTCCAGGAATGAACATCCGAGCCTGTCGTGGCGAATGATGTAGTACTGAACATGCACATGCTCCCTGGCACCCTCTATTGCCGCGAACAGTGCGTTGAAGTACTCCTTTCCATCGGAGAAGAACGTTACATCATTATCATGCGTGAGGAAGGCGTCGCTATTGTTGACCAGCAGGTTGACCATGTCGTCATGCGACCTCATGCCGACCTCTTCAAGGGATGATGTGGCGGTCAGATAGTCGATGCGGTGCGCATCGATCAGGTCATGCACGTACATCCGATCCCGGGCCGACTTGCGGGCCGCCTGCTTCTTCTTCCGGAAGTTCTGACCGAAGATGATGAACAGTATTATGCCGGCCACGGGCAACAGGATCATGATGAGCAGCCATGCCACCGCCTTTCGCGGCCTCTTCTCCTCGAAGAACACCAGTATGAGCGCCGCTATGGAATTGAATATCAGGATCCAGTCGAGAGTGGTCAGCACGGCTGCAACCTTTTTTTACTAGGGACCATGGGCGATATCTAGTTAGCCATGCTCATGAAGGGCTGTGGATGGCATAAGGCGGTCAATGGGCCAAGGCAGGTCATGTGGAGCATCCATGCAATCGCCCCGTGGCGAACGCTCACGATCGGCCGAGGGCTGCCAGGGGATCCTTGAGGCCGGAGCCTGTCACGATCAGTACCGTCCTGCCGGGCGGTCTTTCGATCTTGTGGTATGCGGCCAGGGATGCAGCGGCCGACGGTTCGGCGAACACCCCTTCCTTGCCAAGCTCCCGTACGGCGGATATCAGCTCGTCATCCTCGACCTCCACCCCGAGGCCGCCGGAGCTTCGCATGGCCGCGATGGCGGAAAGGCCATTGTATGGCTCCTTGACCAATATGGCGGATGCTATCGATTCCGCTTCCTCCGGCGGCCGCAGGGGGGCATGGCTCCTCCACGCCTCCACGATCGGCGCCGCGGCGGCCGCCTGGGCGGCCACCATGCGCGGCGTCCCGTCCGCAACCCCGAGCGATCGGAGTTCCTCGAACCCCTTGTGGATGGCGGTAAGCAGCCCTCCAGTGCCGGTCGGCACAATGATCGTGTCCGGAACCCCCATCTCCTCGAAGATCTCATACGCCACGGTCTTCAGCCCTTCCAGGAAGTACGGGTTGAGGCCCGTGGTGGCCAGGTAGACACCTTTGTCCGCCTCCTCCTTCATCCTTCGGACAGCTTCCTGAAACCCCCCTTCCACCCTGACCAGGCAGGCTCCGTACGCCCTTATCTGGGCCACCTTCTCATCTGGCACGTCCGCCGGAAGGAACACCCTCGCGGTGAGGTTGGCGTAGGCGCAGTAGGCGGCCACGCTCGCTCCCATGTTTCCGGTGGAGGCCACCGCCACCGTTCTGACCCCATCACGCAGGGCATGGGATAGGACTACCGAGGTGCCCCTGTCCTTGAACGAACCGGTAGGATTGTTGCCTTCCACCTTGAGATATACCTCGTCCTTCACATCACGGCGTCGTATGAGGGGGGTCCCGCCCTCATACATCGTCACACGGCGTTCCACTGGCAGCATGGAGCGGTAACGCCACACCCCCACACCTTCCGGCTTCCAGAGAAGCCTATCGCCGATGAAGAGAAGGGCCGAGCCGCATCGGGGGCAGATGTAATGGAAATCATGGTGCATCGCTCCACAGTTGATGCAGCGGAACATGCTCTCAGATTAAACCGCTGCACGTTTAATCGTTTCCGCTCCGGCAGAATAGACTGCTTCATCTCTCGAAGAAGAATGATATTCTCGTATGCCATACCTTCCTCCCGTGACGGACGACATCATCCTGGTTGCCGGAGGCGTGGAGATGCTTGATTCCGTTAAGGGCATGTGGAGCAAACTGACCAGGGACGCCTCAGTGCACTCCACGCACTTCTCCAGATATTTTCGTGAGAAGAGCTGGGAAGAGAGGAAAGAGGAGTTTCTCAAAAAGGCCGGCCTTGGCCGATTGAATGTGGACATCGCCACCCATGCCGGAAAGGAGCTGGGCTTCTGCATCAGCACCGTCATCGATGGGGCGGGAGAGGTGGAGTCCCTTTTCGTGGAAGAGTGTTCAAGAGGCCGAAAGGTGGGGGAGATGCTGATGCAACGGTCGATAAGGTGGATGAAGGACAATGGGGCAAGGACCATGGCCGTCTTCACCGTATATGGGAACGAGGATGTTCTGGCCTTCTACGCCAAGCAGGGCTTCCACCCCATCTCGATAATGTTGATCCACGATGCCTGACGAATGTCATGTCGGGCTCCCCTGCGAGGACGCGGCCGTACCAGATTTGCAGGCGGTCTCGAAGGTCCTCTTGCCTGCGATGTGCAGTAGGGAAGGCATGCATCCGAGGTCTTGACCATATTGCCAAGGTCGCGGTGCAGCCCTGACACCCCAATGTTCATATGTCTCGGGTTGGCAAGCACTGGCGGAGGCAGAAGATGGGCTTGAAGAAGGGTGCCAAATGCCCCAAGGCAGGCTGCAACTACTATGTGGAGGCGGCAAGCGCCAAGGATGCCTTGCAGGGGCTGCGGGAGCACATGATGGAAGAGCATGGAGAGGAGATGCCCGAGGAGCTTGGCGGGACCATCTCAGGCGACATCAAGGCCAGGGAAAGATCGAGGAGTTAGGCCTCTCCAGGGTCGCTGCGCGCGGACAGCGTCCGACACCATCCTGCGTTTGAACGAAGGCCAGGCCTCGGTCGCAGCCGCCGTTCGCCGTCAGAACCATACTGGGCCGTTGTGATTCATCCTTCGCATCCTGATGGGATGCGAGGCATGCAAATGGACGATATCAAGGTCATCAGCGGTCCGGCGAAACAGGGCAAGAGGGAACCGCTGCAGGGTGTGAAGCATAAGATAATGGTCATGAGCGGCAAGGGCGGAGTGGGGAAATCGACGGTGGCCGCGAACATCGCGGTTGGGCTGGTCCAACGCGGCCATGCCGTCGGCCTGCTCGATGCTGACGTTCACGGACCTAGCATCCCCCGGCTGCTCGGCGCCACCGAGGAGCGGCTGATGATGAGCGGTGACCGCATCCAGCCGGCCGAGGTGCTTCCTCGCCTCAAGGTGATGTCCATCGCCTACTTCCTGGAAGAGAAGGACGCGCCCGTGGTCTGGCGCGGCCCTGTAAAGATGGGTGCGCTGAGGCAGTTCATCGAGGACGTGGATTGGGGCGAGCTCGACTATCTGATCGTGGACCTGCCCCCGGGCACCGGCGATGAGCCGCTCAGCATCGCTCAGCTGGTACCCAAGGCGGACGGAGCGGTGATCGTCACAACTCCCCAGGACATCGCGCTGATAAGCGTCAGGAGGTCCATCCGCTTTGCCGGACTGATAGGGCTAAAGGTGTTGGGGCTGGTCGATAACATGAACGGGTACGTATGCCCCCACTGCGGACAGGCCGCGGAAGGGCTGGGGGGCAGCCTGGCGTTCCAGGCTGCCATGGAGTACGGCGTGCCGTATCTGGGCAAGATGCCTCTGGACCCCAGGGTCGCAAGGAGCGCCGAGTCCGGCAGGCCGTTCATTCTCGATCGGGATCCCTCCGCCGACATGTTCGAACCCATATTGGACAGGATAGTGGAGAGGGTGGAGAACGGCTAGCCCCGGATGATGGCTTGAAGGCCCTCCCACAGCAGTTCCGTCGCCCTGCCAGCCGCTCCCCCTTCCACGGCTAGACCGGATGACGCTCTGCGGTATACCTCCTCGTCAAAAGGGATCCTGCCAAGAAGCGGGACGCCCTCTCGCTTGGCAAAGACCTCCATCTCCTCGGCCACCTCGGGATGGAGGTCCCATCGGTTGATGGCCAGTACCGGCTGGACGTCCATCTGCCTGCATAAGGACAGGGCCCTCTCGAGGTCGACGCCTCCCGAACGCGTGGGTTCGGCCACCAGCAAGGCGATGTCCGCGCCGGAGAGGGCCGCTATGGTCGGGCATCCTATCCCTGGAGGCCCGTCGATCAGCAGCAAGGGCGCCGAGGATCCGATGGCATGCCTCCTCGCCCGGCGCTTCAACAGATTGACCAGCTTTCCGGAGTTGCCCTCCCCCGGCCCCAGACGAGCATGGAAGAGCATGCCGTTGGGAGTATCCGTTACCATCCATCTTCCAGACACCTTGTCCACCATCGTTATGGCATTGGAAGGGCACATCCTTGCGCACAGGTCGCAGCCCTCGCAGGATAGGGCATCTATCGAAGGGCTCTCCCCCATCGACACCGCGTCGAACCGGCATATCTTCTTGCACAGGCCGCAGCGGTCGCATCGCTCGGGATCCAGAAGGGCGACGCGGGAGGCGATGAAATCGTGCTCCTCGACCCGTCTCCCATGGACTAGGAGATGCAGATTGGGGGCGTCCACGTCACAGTCGGCGAGCACCGCTCCGGCGGCCAGCCGCGAGAGGGCGGCCGTGATCGTGGTCTTCCCAGTGCCGCCCTTGCCGCTTAGCACCACCACCTCCTTCATCTGCTCACCTCTCGCATCACCGCCGCCCAAAGATCATGGAACATCTTTCGATCCCCTGCCTCTTCCACCAGCAGCGCTCCCTGGCCATGCCGCCACGCGATGTCCCGCCTGAACGGTATGGAGCCAAGGACAACGGCGTCGCGGGAGGCGCAGATGGAGCCGATGTCCACGCCGCCCATGCCGGCCTTGTTGATCACCACCCCATGCGGGACCTTCAACTGCTCCAGAACATCGAGGGCAAGGTTGAGGTCATGGGCCCCGAAGGGTGTCGGCTCGGCCACCATGATGGCATAATCGCTTCCCTTCACCGCCTCCACCATGTTGCAGGAGGTTCCCGGGGGGCAGTCCATGACCACGGTCCTGCCCTGGGGAAGGGACTCCTTGACGGCCTTCAGCAATGGGATGGCATTTGGTTCCCCTATCTTGAGGCGCCCATAGACCAGGTGCCGTCGTCCCGAAACGGATCTGACCAGACACCCGACCTCATGGTCCATCTCCGTGATCGCCTTGCAGGGGCACAGGATGACGCACGCCCCGCACCCATGGCAGAGCTCCTCATGGACCTTGATGCGCTGGGGCAGTCGGACGAGGGCATTGAACGCGCATACCCTGGCACACTCCCCGCACATATCACAGATGCCCTCATCGATGGATGGGACCGGCCTTGACGCCGGAAACGTGGTGTAGGGGGCATCCCCGAAGTACAAGAACGCGTTCGGCTCCTCTACGTCCAGGTCGGCCAGGTCGACTCCGGCCACGGTGGAGAGATTGACGGATACCAGTGTCTTGCCGGTCCCGCCTTTCCCGCTGGCAACGGCTATCCTCATGGACCGCTCCCGGGCATCGACGATGGCCCCGGACGGTGTTCAATGGGCATGGTCGCGGCAAGCGTTGTTCCTGTCGGCCTTCTCCAGCACCCCGTCCTTCCAGCTCTCGATCGTCTGCTGAACGGTTCCGCTGGCTCCGACGTAGACATCGATGCCGTAGCCGTTCAACATATCGATGGCCTTCGGCCCAAGACCCCCGGCAAGGACGATGTTGACGTTCTCCTTCTGCAGTTGTTCGGGAGGCGTTCCGACACCGCCCATATGCTCGCTTCGGTTCTCGAGCACCTTGACCTCGCCCGTTGCAAGGTCATACAGCGTGAACGTTGCAGCCCTTCCGAAATGCTGGCATACGGTCTCTTCCATTCCGCGGTCTCCCTCAGTAGGTATACAGACTATCATCTCGATCCCTCTGGTCTATATCAGGCCTGATCGATGCCGGCCGAAGGCCCCGGTCGGCCTTCCCGGTAGCGTTGCAGCACATCGCAGACCTTGCCTGAGGCGCCAACATGATGGCGGATGCCTGCCTCGTCGAGCGCCTGCGTCGCTTTTGGCCCAAGGCTTCCGGTGATGACCATCGTCACTCCAAGGTCCATCATGAGCTGGGCCGCCTTCAGCCCGGCCCCCTCCGCGGCGTCCCGAGCGGGGTTCTCCACCACGTATATGTTCTTGCCCTCCGCTATCACAAAATAGCCACAACGACCGAAGTGATGGTCCATCTCCTCATCTACGCTCGTTCCCGTCGCCGAGATGGCCACTCGTTCCGTTCCACCGGCCATGTTCAATCGCCTCTTGTCAGGTAAAAGGTTTCAGGGGGAGCCTCATCACGCGATCGTTCGAGCAATGGAGGAGGACAAGGTAGGAGTCGACCGAGGATAAGCGAACAGACTCCCCCCTCGGACTGGGCGGCGGATCGGTACGTCATGTTGCAATGTTACACCGAAGATGAGGGTCGTGCTCAGTCCCATGAGCGCTCATTGTCCTCGGCCATCGATAAACTATTGGCGAATATGTTCGCCTCTACCTGCCTATATGCTTGCTGATAAGGCGCCTTTCCGCCCTCCGGAGGACAACGTCGATGGTCGAGCGGGCCATGCCGAGCTTGTTGGAGAGGTCGGCGAGGGTGGCGGTGCGGGGAATGTCGTAATAGCCTAGATCATACGCGGTCCTCAGCACCTTTTCCTGATGATATGTCAGCGGCCCGTCCTCCTCCTGGTCCCGCAATCCGAGCATCTCCACCTCGCATCCCATCTCCTTCAGCCTCGCTATGAGCCGGCCAATGTTGTCCGAGCGTGGCGCTATAACGGTCCATGCCACCTTGCCATCGGGCTGGGATACCGCCGAGTCAAGGAAGCAGTCCGCCTCGTTGAGCAGATTGCATATCAGGCAGGCGTTGTTTGTCACCGTGGCTATGTGCTTTCCCGGCCCGATCGTGGCCAGGTTCACATGGCAGTCCGGACTGATGGCCTTGATCATGTCCTCCAGCGAACGGTCGTCCTCTTCGTCGGGCATATCTATCCGCAGCAGGCCGCGGCCTGTGTTCGTGTCGGAGGGCACGCACCTCAGAACCTTGATGGAGGCGTTGCACCTGACGGACAGTTCGCCTATCCAGTTGCCCGGTATCCTCAGCAGCAGCTTGGCCGTTCGCATCGGTACGCCATCACGCTATCTGATTATGTATTGTTCGCCAAAACTCGCTGATGCAGACCTCGATGCTCCTCTCCCGTCAGGCAGGTGACATTTATTATCGGCCGACCTCATGGCAGCATCGAGGGTTGGTTCCCATGTCCATGATCGTTCTCAGACCTGGACCATCGCCGGAGGCCGGCTCATGACTCCCCGAGAGCGGATGACAGTGGCCCTGGAAAGGGGCGTCCCAGACCGTGTGCCGGTATTCCTTCGGGACCTCACCCTCGGGCTGGACGTTGCCGGCCTTGGCACTCCGGAGGTGTGCGCGGGAGCCTTCGACGCCGAGCTGTCGGCACGCTCGGTTGTGGCAGCGCAGCGAGAGCTTGGCCACGATGCAGTGGTTGGCAGCATCCAATACTGCGGGATGGAGGTGGAGATGCTGGGAGGAGAGGTCATGTTCCCTCCATACGGCATACCGTCGGTGATCAGGGCCCCGTTCGATTCCCCCGAGAAGGTGGATGATGCTGAACTTCCGGACGCTTCTCGCGACGCGCCCCTTTCCAACATCGTCAGGTCGTATGGCCTCGTCGACCGACGCATCGGCAGGGAAGTGGCCATACTGGGGAACGTGGAAGGGCCCCTCACCAAGGCGGGCATACTGAGAGGGCTCGACACCCTGGCCCTGGACATGGTCAGCGATCCGGACGTCTTCCTCAAGACCGTGCGGTTCTCGGTGGACCTGACCAAAGACCTATGCTCCGCCCTATGCAGGGCCGGCGTCAACACCGCCATGTTCGTGGCGGCCGCGACCGACAACCCCGATATCCTTGGAGGGGAAGTGTTCGAGCGGCACACCTTGCCAGGCCTGCGGGCGGTCGTCGACACCGTACGAAAGGAAGGGCTGCCCACCGTCTTCCACCCTCACGGCCTGTTCTCCAGCGGCCCTGGGTCCGCCCTGTTGGAGGCCTCGCTGGACACCGGGATCGTCGGTTTCCAGTTCGCCGAGGGGAACGACCTCGTCGAAGCCAAGCGGCGATGGGGCGGCCAGACATGCATCATGGGAGGGGTGAACGCCTTCACCACCCTGCTCCTTGGCCCGCTTGAGGCAATAAGGGCTGAGACCAGGAGATACCTGGAGGGATGCATGGATGGAGGGGGCTATGTCATGATGTGTTCCTGCTCCCTTCATAGGGGAATGCCCCTTGACCACGTGAAGGAGATGGTGATGACTTGCGCATCCCAAGGCGAGTATGGAAGGACGCGAAGCGGCGACGGGGGCCCTCCTCCGGGGCAAGGCGGCCGGTGGACGACATGCCCAGCATGCGGCCACCACTACGACCTCATCGGCGGAAGAGGGCTGGCATGCCTGGGATGCCCATCGGCGATCGGAGGATGCGGGATGACGCGATGCCCCAGATGCGATGAGGAGGCGCCCATCGACCGCGGCGCATCGACATGGCTCTCGTCGCTGCTGCGTCGACACCGGGCCCAATATGGCAGGGCTTCCTTCCGATGACAATATAAAATACCTCACACGAGCATAGAATGAACGAGATGAATCGGATCGCCTACGTCCTCGTCCTGATCCTGGCCATATTCCTGATCCTGATGGGCGGCATCTTCATGATCGCATCTGGCATAGAGAACATCGTCACCGGGGTGGCGATGCTAGGTGTCGCCGCCATTCTGTTCTTCTTCCTCTACCGCAGCGAGAGGATCGAGGCGTCACGACCCAGGTTGATAAGTCAGACCTTCAACGTGAAGATGGGGGGCTCCGGCCAGCTGGAGCAGAAACGGCTGACCTGCCGCTCATGCGGCGCTCCCCTGGAGGACAAGGACCTCAAGGTGGTTCAAGGGGGAGTGGTGGTCACCTGCCCGTATTGTGGCAGCGTCTACGCGCTCGAGGAGGCGCCTAAGTGGTGAGCCACCGTTACCTCATGGCCGCCCTGTCGATCGTCGCCGTGTTGCTTGCCGCCGGTCCCCTGGCGGGTACGGCCTCCGCGCAGGACATCTCCTTCACCCTGGACGACGAGCGGTTGCTCGTTACGGTAAATAAGGATGGCAGCGTCGACCTTAATTACACGTTCTCCTTCGGTAACGTCACCTATCTGGACGGAGTGGACATAGGGCTGCCTAACGAACATTATAACCTGCTCACCGCAACAGCGACCATCGTGGTCGGAGGGGAGGAAAGGCGGCTGACCGACATCAGGGAGTCGCCGTTCATCGACGTGGGCGTAGCGGTGGAGTTCGATGAGGACACCATGAACGAGATCGTTTCTGCCGGAGAGTTCGAACTCAAGTTCCACGTCAACAACCCCCAGATGGTGTATCGCAATGAGATGCGGGAAGGCACCGCCGGCGTGGTCGTCAGGCCCACTTGGTTCTCGGAGGAGTTCCAGACCGGCCCGACGGCCAGGATGAACGTGACCATTCTGCTGCCCGAGGGCATGAGCAACAGGTCAGAGGTCCTGTGGCTCGAGAGCGATCCGTTCGACCCCATCTACGTGGATGAAGCGACCGGGCGCCTGGCCGCCAGCTGGCAGTTCATCAACGTCCCTCCTTCACAGCAGGCCTCTGGAGCATATGACGTGGGCGTAGGATTCCCGGAGCATTATGTGGACGTGGTGTTCGATCCGCCCCAGGGCGATCTTCTTGGCGATCTCGGAGAACTGATCTGCCTGTTGATGCCCCTCATCATCATCGCCGCCATCATCGGGATCGTCATCGTCAGCGCGCGATCCGCCAACAGGCGGCGGGAGGACTACTTCGAGCCGAAGATGAACGTGGTGGGGGCAGGACCACGCCGCGACCTGACGGCTGTCGAGGCCGCGGTGGTGGCGGAAAGGCCGTTGGAGATGGTCGCGACCATGATCCTGTTCGGACTGGAGAGGAAGGGCATGGTGAAGGTCCTGTCGGACGAGAGACTGATGAAGCTCCAGCGCCTTGTGGACAGGGGAGAGCATGAGTATGAGACGAACTACATGCTCGCGATCACCGCGGACGGTACGCTGGACCGCGTTCTACTGCGCCATGCCCTGGTTCAGCTGATCAACGAGACCTCGAAGAAGCTCAAGGGCTTCGACCTGGATGCCACGAGAAGATATTACGAGGGGATCGCAGAGAAGGCGTGGCAGCAGGTGAAGGATGCGGGGACGCCTGAGGAGTTCGCCCACGTGCTCAAGGAGAGGAACGAGTGGATGATGCTCGACCCGGACTACCAGGGGAGGATGGGGAGGGACATCCTGCCATTGCCCATCCTCATCGGCCATCCGCGTCCATCGACAGGCGGCGGCGGTTTGCCGCCCGTCGGGGACATGGCCAAAGGCTATGTCGATAGGGTGAGGACCACCAGCCAGAACCTGGTCAACGACATGCGCGGCCTGGCCCAGGACGTGGTAGGCCAGACCGCTCCAAGGCCTTCTCCCGCGGCAGGGACCAGGGTGTCGACTGGCGGCCGCTCGTGCCATTGTGCGTGTGCATGTGCCTGTGCATGCGCATGCGCCGGGGGTGGACGGTGATGGGGCTGAAGGAGAGATGGGCCGAGCTTACCGGGGCAAGGCTGGAGCCCGGCGCATATCGCTATGACGGGGAAGGGGAGCTGTCCCATCATCGCTTCCACCTTAGGGTGGACTCCGCCCACCGTGGTATCCTGATCGTCGACGCCTCCGGCCTGGTCGAGCTCAACGGCACCGCGCTGGAATATGCCAGATGCATGCTGGAGGGAAAGAGCGAGAAGCAGGCGGTGAAGCACATGATGCGCATGTACCGCCATCTGGACGCGGCGACCGCGGCGGAGCATTACCGACAAGTGAGGGAGCGCATCGTTCGATTCGTCAATGGCGACACGGAGCTGATGGACATCATAGGCTCCGAGTCGGCCACCATCGGAGCGGACGATTTCCCGGCCCCCTACCGCATGGACCTGATACTCACATACCGCTGCCAGAATCGATGCGGACATTGCTACAATGAGCCAAGGGAGCTTCGGGAGCTCACGTCGGAGGAGTGGAAGGAGGTCATCGACCGGCTGTGGAAGTATGGCGTTCCCCATATCGTGTTCACGGGCGGAGAGCCCACGCTCATCCCGTTCCTAGGCGACCTGATAGCACGTGCCGAGGCGAACGGCCAGGTGGCGGGCCTGGTGACCAATGGGAGGATGCTGTCCCGACCCGGCCTCGTCGACAGCCTGGTGAAGGCCGGCCTGGACCATGTGCAGATAACCGTATTGTCCCACCGGCCGGAAACGCACGATCGCCTGGTGTGCGACGAGGGTGCGTGGGAGGAGACCGTGAGAGGGCTGGAGGCATCGCTGGCCGGGGACCTCTACGTCAGCACGAACACCACCATCATGCGCTCCACCCTGCCAGACATCGAAGGGACCATGCGATTCCTCATCGATAAGGGGGTGAGGAACATCGCCTTCAACGGCCTCATACGCTCAGGTAAGGGGAAGGAGGCCGAAGGCATCTCCCCCGACGAGATGACGGAGGTGCTGCTCCGCCTGAAGGAGATCGCCGATGATGCGGGGGCCAGGATGACCTGGTACACGCCCACACCATACTGTCAGCTAAACCCCATCAACCTGGGCCTTGGCATCAAGCAGTGCACCGCCTGCTCCCTGAACATGGCTGTGGAGCCGGATGGCACCGTGCTGCCATGCCAGAGCTTCTATGTTCCGGTCGGAAATGTGCTTACCGACCGCTGGGACGACATATGGGAGCACGACCTCTGCCGCTCCATCCGCGAACGCGAGTATCTCGACGGGGAATGTGTGGAATGCGGGCTGCGGGACACCTGCGGCGGAGGCTGCCCTCTCGCTCGCCAGCAAGGGGAGTACGGGCTCGACGGGCAATGACTACCTCTTCACGATCAGGGCGTAGAGGACGGGTGTGAAGGTGTAAAGCGTCCCGCCGGCCAAGGCAGCATGCCATGCGTCACGGAGAGGCTCCGCGCTCTTTCCGGCCGTACCCTCTATCCAATCCCATTCCCCTCCCGCTTCCCTCCTGGTGCGCTCAAGGTCCCATGATCCAGGATGGACGCCTACCTCGGCGTCGACGCCGCATGATGAGCATAATGCCCTGAGCCTTCGCCCCATGTGCGGATCCGCGCCTTCCGCCCGGAGGCTCTCGACCATGAGGTCCTTGAGAGGATGGAGGGGTTCCGGATGATCGATGCGGCCTCCGTGGTCCGGTTCCGCAAGCAAGAGGACCGCGTGGCGGGAGACCCTGAGCATCTCTCCCAGGGCCCTCTCGGGGTCATGCAGCCACATCAACAGGAAGGAGCATTGAACGATGTCGAAGGACCGGTCACGGAACGGCAGTGCATGGGCGTCGCCGCGAATGGAACGAAGACCTCTGGAACGGCATTTCGCGGTGGCCTCGGGATCTATGTCCAGGCACGTGACGTTCAGCCTGTCGGACAGAGATGCCGCCACGACGCCGGGGCCGCTGCCGACGTCCAGCGCCGAGGGGATGGGTGGAAGATATGGCAGGACCCGGGTGTCCAGGAGCCACCTCCAGTGCTCTGTCAGCCAGCCGGACTGCCTCTCCAGCTGCCCGGCCAAGGTCGCCCCGGGGACGCTCATGCATGCTACATCGCGTAGAAGCAGTTCACCGTTTCGGTCGGCGCCCTCGAACAGCTTATTAATAGGCAAGGGGCCAGTTGGGGGAATCATGCGCGATCCGAGAATGAACCGTCTGGCCGACGTCCTTATCGACCATTCGATAAGGCTGCGGAAGGGAGAGGTCATCTATATCGAGACGTTCGACACCCCAGACGAGATGGTGGAGGCGCTGCTGGAGAAGGTATATGCGGCCGGCGGCGTGCCCCTCGTGTCGCAGAAGTCCTGGAGGGTGCTGAGGAGCTTCTTCAAGGGATCCGACGAGGACACCATGCGGCTGACCGGCGAGATCGAGCTGCATAAGATGAAGAGCGCTCAGGCCTACATCTGCATCGAGGGCTTCGAGAACATCACCGAGACCTCGGACGTGCCATCTGACCGGCTGGCGCTGTACAAGAAACATTGGTGGAAACCCGTTCACAGCGATTGGAGGGTTCCCAAGACCCGTTGGGTGAAGCTCAGATGGCCTACGCGCTCCATGGCCCAGCAGGCGGAGATGTCCAGTGACGGTTTCGAGGAGCTGTACTTCAAGACCTGTACCCTCGACTATGGCAAGATGTCTGCGGCGATGGACCGCCTGGTCGACCTTATGGCCCGCACCGACCGTGTCCGCCTGGTATCCCCTGGAACGGACCTATCGTTCTCCATCAAGGGCATCCCGGCCATCAAGTGCGCGGGGGAGATGAACCTGCCCGATGGCGAGGTATATACCGCTCCCGTCCGAGATTCCGTCAACGGGGTCATACGTTACAACGCTCGCACCATCTACGACGGCAAGGTGTTCGATGACGTGGAGTTGACCTTCCGCGACGGAAGGATAGTCAGGGCGACGTCGTCGGACACCGATGCGTTGAACCGCATCCTCGACACCGACGAAGGCGCCCGCTACGTCGGCGAGTTCGCCATCGGCGTCAACCCTTACATCACCAGGCCCATGCTTGACCGCCTGTTCGACGAGAAGATCGCGGGCTCCATACATTTCACGCCAGGATCGTCGTACGATGATGCCTTCAACGGCAACCGCTCCGCGGTGCACTGGGACATGGTGCTCATCCAAACCCCGGAGTGGGGAGGCGGGGAGATCTACTTCGATGACGTGCTCGTTCGAAAGGACGGCCGCTTCGTCGTGGAGGAGCTGTCGCCCCTGAATCCCGAGAACCTTGCCGACTGACCGTTGAACGAGATCGAGGGTCAGGCGCTCACCGCCTGGCGCGATCGCTCGGCGGGGCCGGAGGAAGAAGCGACGTGTCCGGCGGTGGCGACAGTTTGAACTACCGGCGGGAACGAAACGACAGGGCATGAGCGATATTGCTGGCAAGACCGTGCTGATCACGGGCTCCACCGATGGCATAGGCAAGCGGACCGCCCATGACCTGGCCGCCATGGGTGCGACGGTGCTGATGCATGGGCGGAACGCCGAGAAGGGAGCCGTCGCGATGGAGGAGATCGCGGAGTCCACGGGCAACGACAGGCTGCGATACTACAACGCGGACCTCTCCTCGCTGGACGACGTTCGCTGGCTGGCCTCCCGGCTGGAGGGCGACGACATTGACGTGTTGATCAACAACGCTGGCATCGGTACGGGGCCCCAGGGGGCGGGAAGGGAGTTGAGCCATGACGGTCACGAGCTGAGGTTGGCCGTGAACTATCTGGCGCCGTTCCTCCTCTCCCACCTCCTGCTGCCCAACCTGCGCCGCGCAGAGCCTTCGCGGATAGTCAACGTGGCATCGCTGGGGCAAAGCAGGGTGGACCTCGATGACCTGATGATGGAGAGGGGCTACGACCCGTGGGACGCCTATGGACGGAGCAAGCTGGCCCTTGTGATGTTCACCATCGAGCTGGCGGAGAGGCTCGGCGACACCTCCATAACCGTCAACGCGGTCCATCCAGGCACCCTCCTCGATACCGAGATGGTGAGGGAATCGGGAACGCGGCCACGCGGCGATGTGCAAGAGGGGGCCGATTCATTGAGGTTCCTGGCGACCTCCCCGTCCCTGGATGGCCTGACCGGCCGCTTCTTCGACAGGCGGCGAGAGACCAGGGCGGATGGGCAGACCTACGACGCCACGGCCCGCAGGGCGCTGTACCGGAAGAGCGTGCAGCTTACTGGATTGGCGCCGGAGCATGTGCTCCCCGAGCAGGCGGCCGCCCGTTAGGGGCCGGCGAGGCCGGGCATCAACCATCAAATATCATGCGGGCGATGTTGATGGCATGCAAGAAGGGAAGGGATATATCAACGAGGTCGCAGAAAGGGCCGGAGTGGCCGTAGGAATGGTCCTAAGGATAGGACTGGAACTTGTATCAGGCTTCGGAGATGGTCTCAGGCAAGGCATGAAGGGTTGCGAAGAGGGAGAGGCCCCTAAGGAAGCGTCCGAGGAGACCCCTCGAGAGGAAGAGAGTTCAGGATGAAGCGTGGCCGGTGATCAAGCCCCTGGTTCCGCATCGAAAAGGATCTTGCCCTCCTCGAACAGCTCCAGGCTGTTCAGCTCCCCGATGAGCACTCCGTTCTCATCCACGACCGGTAGGTCATTGAGGTGCTCGTTGACCATGATGTCCAGGGCGGTGGTGAGCTTCGTATCCTTGCAGACCGTGCTGCCCTTCACCATGATATGGCCTGCCTCCTCCTTGAGGGCATCGAGCAGGAATCTCATGAACGATATGCCACCATCCTTTCTCACGCCCACACGGTAGCCGATAAGGCGCAGGATCGTCTCGGTGTTCACCGTCCCGATGTACCGGCCTTGTTCATCCACGACATAGACCTTGCGTGACAGGGGATTTGCGATCATCTTCTCGATGACCTCCCTGATCGATGCCTTCGGTCCCACCGTGGCCGCGGTCTGCACCAGCTTGGCGGCGACATCGCCCACCAGCAGCTCGCTGAACTTCTTCTCCGTGTAGGGCATATGAGACTGGAGTATCCCCTTGATTCATTATTTTTGCTGTCATGATGAGAGAAGCACCAGAGGCAGGTATGCGACATACAGCAGCACGAACATAATGCCTATCGAGCGTCTCAAGCATCTCTTCCTGTATGCCACCCCCAGCAGGAGCGCCCCTATGAGCACCTGAGCCAGAGCCCCGTAGACGAATTGCCCCTCTGAGATCGCCAGGGGGACGATGATGGAGTTGGAGCCCAGGACCAGGGTGGTATTGGTGAATATGGTGCCTATTATGTTGCCCAGTGCAAGGTCGGAATTCCCTCTCAACGAGGCGAGGAGGCTGGATGCCAACTCTGGAGTGGTGGTGCCGAAGGTGATAACCGTAAGACCGATGATGAACTCGCTCACCCCCAATATCATGGCGATCTCCGTGGCCGAGTCGACGGCCAGCTCGGTGCCCAGCACCAGCGTCAGGATCCCGATGACCACGTAGAGGGTGCTGACGAAGATGGGCTTCACCTTCGGACGTGCGGACTCGAACTCCTCCACCACCTCTCGACTGGGTCGGCAGCACATCAGGGAGCGAAGCGTCAATGCCAATAGGATGATGAAGATGAGGATGAGGAGAGCACCCTCGAGCCTGGAGATGGTGCCGTCAACGGCCATGACGGCCGTGGCTGCCAGGGCCGCTAACATGAATATCGCTTCCCGCCGGATCTCCTCGAACTTCACCAATAGCGGGTATACGATCGCGCAGGCTCCCAGAATGTAAGTCGCGTTCGCTATGTTAGCGCCGAAGACGTTGCCAGCCGATATCGAGCTCACTCCTTCCAACCCCGAGACTATGGCCAGCATCAGTTCGGGGGCCGAGGTGCCGATCCCCACTATCGTCAGTCCGATCACCATTGGACTTACCCCGAAATGAGCGGCCAGTTCGGACGCTCCTTCCACCAGCCAACGCGCTCCCAGGTAGATGAGCAATATAGCGAAAAGGAGAATTGTCAGGGGGACGAGCATATCTATCACAATGTGAGGCGAGTAGATATTTCAAACTGGTGGGGGGTAGCGAGTCTGAGGGATTCAGAATTCTTCACGGCCAGCTTCGCCGTTATCAACGTCAATGGCGATTAGGACGACGGAGTAGATAGTCCAGACTAACCCCTTTGCTAACAATCGTCCACACTGTTGGTTCAAGAAGTGGTCCAATCTACGCACTCATCGCAAGGCAAGCCGGGGTTGGAAAGATTACATCACTCGCGCTGAGACAGTGTTGCCAGCGAAGGTTAAGCCGGAGCAGGCGGCGGCGTGGTGGATCGATCCAGGCTCATGCGACATCGAGGACATCGACGTTCCCGGCAAGCCGAAACGAAACACCAACGGCCTCGGGACAAATGCCCAGCGCGCAGCGCTGGCCAAGATCCCCGTTACAGCCACTGTGGGCGAGGAAGCGAAGGTACGACGGAACCTCATAAAGGCGTTCACGAACGAGGAGCTCATCACGCTAGGGCGGGCCGGGACCAAGATACATGTTTACCCACGAACGCACAAGGCGGCTGGGACATATGAAGCCGCACAGAACCGGATCGCCGTCGATCACGATAACGCGTTCGCACAGACGACGGTCACACATGAGGTCGTGCACGCGTTGAGAGATAAGGACATGTCCCGCCGGGGGATCCTCGCGAAGTCCAACATCCCAGGGATCGAGGAATCCCTCACCGTCGCAGAACAGCAAGCCCGGACGGACACGCCTGGACTGTCGGGATGTTACTGGAACTGCCTGGTGTTCGACCAAAAGAGCAAACGATGGAGGAGGCCTACCGACAGAGAGGCCATGAAGATGGCTGAAGAGGATCACAAGCTCTTCACCGGCGGCAAGGGGAAGGGACTGACCGGGGAAGCGGCGCTGCGCTCGGTCGAGCGCAACTGGTCGAAGTCGCACATCGCCCGGCTGTCGTACAAGTCCAATGGCAAGATGGCCATCAACCAGGCGTCGGAGGTCTACATGGGCATCGAGCCGTTGAGCAAGGCGCAGCCTCGGACATCCAGGAAGAAGGCCGCAGGGGCCGCTTCCGTGCCCGTTAGCAGGCCGACGGCGGTGGCGGCAGAGAAGAGGACTCCTAGACGTGCTAAAGGCCGCGGAATGCCGTCCAAACCAGCTAGAGGTGGTAAGAAGGAGTGGTCGATACGGCAGCGGAAGCGATGAGGACTATGTGATCGATTTCAGATGTCAAACCATCCGAAGTCATTGCAGATGATATACTCGTAACGTTCTATGTGGTGGGTCCCGGACATTCTTATCCGTCGATACTCTAGACCATATATATCGCAGAACTGGGCGATCTCCTCTGACCTATCATAGGTCACCATGAACGGGCCCTTGATGCGGCTCACCGGCTCGAACAGGCGCTCATGGTCCACCACGTTGTTAGTGTAAAGCCGTCTGCCAGCCGACTTCTTCGATGTCTTGTTGAGAATACCGCGATGATGGTGGTGTTGGTCATTTCACCACCTCCAAAGTCCAAATACGACCAGAGGCATCATCACGGTCCGGCTTGGCACTTCAACCGCTCCATGGCTGCGAACATTAGGCATGGACGAGAATGCACGCTTACGAAGCCTGTCAAATACCGATCATTTCGAACGCTACGGTCACTATTGGGTCGAAAATCACCATCCGATGGAATGGCGATGAAGAGAGGCTCGAGCATCTTATATCCAAGGACCATCATGCCTTGGTGCCTTGGGAGCGAGCTCAAGGATTGCCAATGATCCAGAAAGAAGGCGACGTGCTCCATCAAGGATGATCGACCTGGTGGCCGAACCGAATGATTAGCAGGACTTCAACAATTGCCAGATTCACCGACTCACCATAGCTCTACCTCTTCAACCGCTCGAACGAGGCTGTCAGAAGGGTAAAAACAGCGTGCGGCTGGAGAGAGGACGCCATCGCAGTCTCCGATGCCAGCAAAATCCTGGACGCCCAATCTGCGTTCGAATACGAGTACCTCCGGCTGAGAACGAGGCCGGAGCTGGACGGCGCCCAGGGGGCCGTCAGGATCGCCGATCTCTTTTGTGGATGCGGCGGCCTGGCCCTGGGATTCGAGCAGGCCGGTTTTAGGTCCGTCTATGCGGCCGACCTCAACAAAACGGCCTGCAAGACCTATGAGACCAACTTCCATCATCCTGTGTTCTGCGGCGACATTGCCGACCTGGAACGGCTGCCAGAAAGACCGGAACTTATCGTGGGAGGGCCGCCTTGTCAAGGCTTCTCACCGCTGGGTAAGATGTCGGCATCCGAGGTCATGCAGCAGAATCATATCAGCATGAACAAGCTGTGGCAGCATTACTTCCGACTGGTGGAGGATTCGATGCCCAGAGCGTTCATTGTCGAGAACGTTCCGCAACTCCTTACTTCCAAGGAATATCCTCTCATTGTCAAGAAAGCCGAAGAACTGGGCTACAATGTAGTGTCGGGCGTCCTTAAGGCGGAAATGTATGGTGTCCCACAGAAGAGGACCAGGGGATTCATAATAGGGGCCCTGGATTTCTATCCGGCCTTGCCGGGCCCCACCAAGGAACGAAAGACCGTCAGGGACGCTATTGGCGATCTTCCCCCTAAGCCGACGGGCGAGAACCTGCATATCGGCAGGAATCCGACCCCCAAATCTCTGGAACGCTACCGTTGCATTCCTCCCGGCGGCAATCGGTTCGATCTGGTCAGGAAACGCCCCGACATATGCCCGGAATGTTGGCTCAAGAAGAAAACGGGCAGTACGGACGTGTTCGGCCGCATGGAGTGGGATAAACCGTCCCTCACCATTCGAACGGAGTTCTACAAGCCGGAGAAGGGTTGTTACCTCCACCCAAGCGAGGATCGCCCCATCACCTATAGAGAGGCCGCCCGGCTCCAAACGTTCCCCGATGACTTTGTGTTCGAGGGCAGTAAGATCGAGATCGCCCGTATGATCGGAAACTCCGTCCCGCCCAAGCTCGCATACCACGTGGCAAAGGCCGTGTTGAAGGGGCTCAGGAGAGATTAACGGAACGTCCACGAACCTGTTTCCACCTTCACCGGAAGGGTGTGCCTCTTGATGAGCTTGGAAATGACCTCTTGGACCGTGATGCCCTGTTGTGCGGCCTCGCTCTTAGCTCTCGCCAAAGCATCATCGTCCAGTTCTATCACCACAATATTCGCAGACTTCTCAGGATATGCGAACAGGCAGCCGTCGCATCCCTCCTGAACGCACGTTCCACAGGCTTGCTTTTTGAGGTTGTTGCAGTTACGGCATAGAAGTTGGCCGTTCGATGCAACGGTATCGCCTAGCTTATCGAACGGGATCCTGTGGTCCCACATGAGGGTTTGTTCCACATCCTCCATGCTGCTGCCGTTCGCCCTCAATTTGCATATGGCACATTTGGGACCGCCTCGACGCAGTATCACGCTCTTATCGGCTTTTGAGAAATACGGCCTTCGCCTGGTGGCGAATAACGGCATGTGGCCGGTGAGCTGATAATAGGTTGTACCCCGGTCAATGAAAACGTTGATAGGGTAACCGAACTCATTTCTCAGCTCCCTGGTCCGCCGGGCCCATTCGGGTTGGCCGACATGGTCCCTGAGTTCATCTGATGGAACAGGCTCCCCCGACCAGAGCAGCTTGAGAATCTTAGCGTAAACCCCTCCAACATTGGTAGGATGGTCAGACAGATCGGACGCCATGGGCCCATAGATATATAATTCAACAAAAGATAATTTGGGACCTATTAGTCCTATAGGTCCTATAGGTATTTTCCACGGCGCTGAAACCGACTAAGGACCATTTCTCCTTGATATCGACAGACATCTCGACCACAGTTGGCGCCCTCGGCGCAGGCCCGAAAATATGCGCAATCAGCGCCATTCTTCCGTTCCGTGGTAATAAGGCCATTGATTTGAAAAACCGAATTGTAATAAGAACCGCTTCTAGGTCTGCCGATGACACTGAGAACAAACTGGCTTTTGTATAAGCCGATTAGTTTCCGGTAATGTATGAGGAATAAGGGCGGCGCGGCGAGATCTTGCCCGGAACCCGCATGGAAGCTTCGCGCCGCCCAATGGTTCATGTCCGGAGTTAGTAGAAAAGAGCACTCACTAACTGTAGATTAACTTCCACTGATGAAATGCTCAGCTCTTGAGGGGACTTCTACCCATACTCACCAATTTGCTATTCATCTCATCGATTGTTTCCCGGCTTTTTTTCGGTAGCACATAGTAGTAATCAAATAGCTGTTCAAGTACGGTTAATATAAATTCAGCCTCCATAGGTTCAACCTCCACTATGGATCCCGAATTTTCGTCCTTGATCGGATGAGCGCCAAAATTACCAACCTCCCTTACTGCATCGAGCTGGAGTCGTAAGTCTGATGGAAGTCCCTTTAGGGCTTCTTCGACTTTTCCACTCAATTTAGACTTGGAATAACCCTTGTCGCTCAACATCCTTTCCAAGCAACGACGCGAAAGTGCGGCGCTAGCATTTTCGCTATATGGAAGCACCATAGCCGATTCGTTGAAATCCTTAGCAATATCTTCGGGGACTTCGCAAGGGGCCCGCCTGCTAGATGTGAATGGGAATGCCAGCCTAGTTGTGACTTTGCCATCATCTTCAATGTCTAAACTGATGACCGGCCTCTGGCAGCTTGGACATCGGGAAACGTTGATAGTAATATGTTTTCCACTCGTTCCTCCCCAGCCAGTAACCATCATCTTTGTATTGTATGGACGGAGAAGTTCATCCTCTGGAAAAAGGCAATATCCTTCAGCGTCCTTGAAATGAACGGACTTATTGCAGTGTGGGCAGACCCCATCTGAATCAACTATGTAGCTCATAATGATTTATGAATAATTAGTTCTGTATATAATTATTAGCTAATCACCTAAGGCATTTTTCATTCACTTTCGGTTGCCTTCACCCGTTTTTTTGAACTGGCCAGTTCCGACTATTCTACCAGCATATTAGAGTGATTTTCGGCCACCTCCCCCCGGACCGGTTATAACGTTGCATTACTACCCACGCCATCATGGAGTATGGCATCCGTCTAGAGAAGACCATCAGAACGGCACGTGATCGCCTGGAGCAGTGGGTCGGCTCAGGGAATCGAGAGACCTGCCTCGGGGTATACCTGCTCGATTAGATCCTTGACAGTGTAGAAACGGCCACGGCGGCCGAGGTGTCCATGCTGCTTAGCATACCTCCTGAGCCGCCTAAGCGGGATTGGTGCAGGGGATGTAGGGGGTGCTCGAAGTGAGCGTGGATGAGGCCATGACCGAACTCCGGCGGGAGATCCGGGAACTGCGTGAGGATCTTATTCTCCTCCTCCATTCAGAATCTCCTCGATCTCCGCCAGCTTCTCCGCGACCGCCCTTCCCTTCGGGGTGAGCTCTAGGAATTTTCGCCTGGGGAACTCAGTCTCCCTTTCTTCCATGATTAAATCCTCGGCAACCAGAGACCTAACCCGGCTTATCGTGGTGCCCGCTCCCTTTGCAAGCCTGCTTGATAGCTCTGTAGTAAATATTCGCCCCTCCTTGAGTAGGACAAGCATAATGCCAATCGCTTGTGTATCCTCGAAGAGTTGCGCCCTATACATTGCAGAAACCCGAATCCGTTATTAATATAGGGCTAAATTGTACTATCTTTCCTAGTACGCATTGCAGAATGCGGATACCTTTATGATATACTACACCTATCCCCCCTCTGCACTCCGCAATATGGAATGCAAATGGCAGTAAGCCACCACGTAAGGCTGCCGAAGATTGAGAGCATCCAATAGCGAGCATTGACGCTTAACGGCCAGGGAGATGTTCCGAGGTCCCCGGGGGTTGTGTGGTAGCGCCCCCGGCCTACGCGCTCCCTGGCGAACATCAGGAGGTCATGAAGATGGAACGGACGCTGAACCACAAGAAGAACGAATCAGCAACGGCCATCGACCTCATCGTTCTGACCAATGGCCGGGTGGGGAGTCCATCAGCAATCTTCTCCTCCATACTACGCCCCGCCGGCCTTACACCTCAGGAGGCGATTTGATTTGAGCGCCCGCGGATATGGGACCGGAGGTAACCATGCGAAAAAGCGCAAGGCAATCCCGGCCAAGGGGGTGGCGTCACTGAAGCTGGGACGCTATCCCTTCGCCGCGGGCATACCATATTTCATGGAACGAAAGAAAGGCGTCTGGCGTGGGAGGACCACGGCCCCGACGAGGAAGAGGACCCTGGACCTCATGGCCCGGACGTTCGAGGACCTGAAGGCTCGAGGAGATGTCATCACGACCGACCCTCGATACATCGGCGAGTCGGACATCAGAGCGTATGCGGATGATATCAAGCGCCTGGACCCTGAGACCCAGGCGCAAAGGCTTCGGTTGCTTAACGACTTTCTCTGTTCGTTTGGAAACAGGCGAATGGACGATATGATCCGCTCGGGCGAGTTTCTGATACCGTCGGCTGGTCCCAAACCTGTCAGGACCATGAGCGCCGATGATCTCGCGAAGATATTCGAGGTCGTCGGTCGGATGGAAGGCTGGACCGGTTCGATGTGCCGTGGCATGTGTGCGATCTACTTCGCCTCTGGTCTGCGGCCCAGCGAGCTGCGTCTCGCCGAGTATAAGGACCTCGACCTCAAGAAAGAGAGGATCTTTGTCTCCCATCCGAAGGGAGAAGGCAACTGGGCATCTAGGGTCTGGGTCGATTTCATCCGCGCCGACATGATGCCCCTCATCAGGTCGTACGACAAGGAGAGGGCGGAGTATCTCAGGGAGAACGGCGTAAGCGACGCGAAGTACCTGTTCCCCAACATACACTGGCGCACTGGATACTACTCAGAGAACCGCTTCCGGCAATTGGCGAGGCTGATCTCCGCGGAGGCTGGTGTGGACTTCTCCCTCAAGATGTTCCGCTCTACCCTATGCAGCCTGACCGTCAACGGGGACCTGTCGCGATTGCCGGCGATGGGCATGCAATTGCGCCACTCGAGCCCTGAGATCACCAAGAAGTACTATGCGGACATCGAGCGCGGGAACGTCGGCAAGCAGCTGAGACCCGCGTGGAAGGAGACACCGATCGTGACACCGATGGCGATGTATGCAGGACCGTCGGTCCCGAACACCAACGATTTCCGCAGAAACCATCTGGACTGTTTTGGCGACGAAACCATCGTTATTGACTTCGATAACGCTTATACTGGCTGGGAAGAGTGGCGGACCCGGGGGGATTCGAACCCCCGTCATCGGCTCCGAAGGCCGAAAGGATAATCCAGGCTACCCCACGAGTCCGTGCGTGTTCACATGCGAGAGCGTTTCAGCATTTAAGGATATCGAACCGACGACCGCTCCCAGGCCCCCATCGCCGTTATTCCCAGAACCTACCCGCCGACCATAGCGTCGCGGCCAGAGGACCATGGGAGCTGCAACATCCTCCGTCCCAGGACCATGTTCTGGACGATTCCCGTGGGATCCGTATCGGTGCTCCATATCCCCAGCCAAGCCGAAGGTGTTGGTCAGAAGGTTTAAACTCATTCGGAAGAATCACCAGACATTATGAAGCGCGTCACCATGGGTCATGGAGCAGGGGGCGAGCTCATGCATGAGCTGCTCTCGCACCACATCATCCCGTTCCTGCCTCAGTTCACCGTCGACGTTCCTCTGCGCTCCTTTGACGATTCTGCCGTCGTGGACGACATCGTGTTCACCACCGATGGACATACCGTCAAGCCATTGTTCTTTCCAGGAGGCGACATCGGCTCCCTGGCGGTCTGCGGAACCATCAACGACATATCGGTGATGGGCGCCCAGCCTCTGGCGCTGGCTCAGTCGATAATCTTGGAAGAGGGACTGGAGATCGGCGTCCTGGAGAGGGCCATGAAATCGGTGGGACAGTACTCGGAGCTCGCCGGCGTGCCGGTGGTCACCGGCGACACCAAGGTCATGGAGTCGGGCGCGCTGGACAAGATGGTGATAACCACGTCGGCGGTTGGCAAGCGCAGCCGCTTCCTCGATCATGACCTAGAGGTGGCGAATGAATATCGACCCGTGTCGTCCAGGTGGCTTACCGACGACAATATCCGCGAGGGCGACGTCATCATCGCCTCCGGCACCATGGGGGACCATGGCATCGCCCTGTTATCATTCCGAGAGGGCTATGGCTTCGAGACCGAGGTAAAAAGCGACATAGCGCCCCTCAACCGCCTGGTAGAGGATGTCCTGCGGGTCGGAGGCGCCGTCAGCATGAAGGATCCCACCCGCGGCGGGTTTGCCAACGCCATCAATGAATGGTCTTCCAAGTCAGGCATCGGCATCGAGATTGATGAGGCGGCCGTTCCGGTGGCCGAACCGGTCAGGAACGCCTGTGAGCTACTCGGGCTGGATCCATTGAGCGTAGGCAACGAGGGCAAGATGATCATAGGCGTGGTCCCGGAAATGGCCGATGAGGTGCTCAAGGTGTTGCACCGCAGCCCCCTGGGAAAGAACGCTGCCATCGTCGGGAAGGCCACCAGCAAGTTCGATTGCGTCGTATTGCGCACCGAGGTCGGCGGCCACCGCATTCTCGAGGCGCCGGTCGGCGACCCGGTGCCAAGGATCTGCTGATCACAGCAGCGACTCGATCCAGTAACAGATGATGAAGGCGCCGAAGCCCGCCAGGGCCATGCGGAAGCCTTGTTTCCAAGGGTTCCGGCCGCCGGAGCGGCCCATCATCGCGCCCACCACGAACAGGATGAGGAAGGCCAATCCCACGCTGATCAACGATGCGGCCCTTACCCCTTCCTGCCCCAATACGAGGAACGGGGTCAATGTGATGAGGCCGGCGACCAGTGGGGCCACCAGGTTGACGGCGGCTATGAGCAGGGTTGTCAGCTGGGATGTCCGGCCGATGTTGGTGTCCTCCAGCGAATGGAGCATTGCTCGCTCCATCTCGCGGATCCTCAGGTTCTGCTCCATGGTCTCCGCCTCGTAGACGCTGACGCCGGTCGATATGCCGAGAGCCACGCTGCTGGTGATTATCGTGGCGATGATGATCCTGAGATCGGGGGAATCGCCGAAAGCTGATGCGATAAGAATGCCCAGGATGACGAAGGTGCTGTCGAATATCGTGTTGACGAAGAATCGGCGGAGAGTCGGTCCGGTCTGGGGCGCCCTCATGACTGCCCGTATTCTATCGCCGAAATCGTTCTGCGCCGCCACTTTCACCGCACCCGCACGACATCGTATGAGCATGCAGCATTTGAAAGTTAGGGGTCATCGTCCATCGGCCATTCCCCGTCCCAGGCATGCGGTCACCAGGCATCCCCTCGACGAAAATATCCTATCGTCCTGGCTAGCGTCGGTGCATGACGGTCCTTGATACGATCTCGTCCCAGCTAGCTTTTAATACTCTCTGTTCATTGCACACACCGCACGGGCTCATGGTCTAGCGGTTATGACGTTGCCCTTACACGGCGAAGACCGCCGGTTCGAATCCGGCTGAGCCCACCACATCCTTTTTATGATGTATGCCGAAGGGTCCGCCATGGACCCTTTTCGTATTGTTTGAGAGGAGAAATACCAGGATAATGGTAGATGGTCGAGGACATATATTACGTAGGGCGCATGCGGCCAGAACGATGCAGCGCTCCATCCCTACTCATGCGAGCATACCCCATGGCTCCATGAAGCTGGTACTGGCGGCCATCTCACTAGCGCTGTTCATGGACTCGCTGGTCTACGGCATGATCGCTCCTGTCGTGCCATACTATGCCGATGTGATAGGGGCATCGGACCTCGAGATCGGGATAATATTCTCTGCCTATCCGATCGTCCAGCTCCTTACGCTGATGCCAGTGGGGGCCCTCTCCGACCGCTACGGCAGGAAGCCCTTCATCCTCCTTGGCCTGGTGACCTTGGTCATATCGACGGTGGCCTTCGCCATTTCCGTGAACGTGCCTCAGCTGATCCTTACTCGAGGCCTCCAGGGCCTGGCCGCGTCGTGCACCATGACGGCCGGCCTCGCCCTCATCTCGGAAGGGGCGCCGCCCGATAAAATGGGAGGGACCCTGGGGATCGCGACCGCCTCTCAGGGCGCCGGCATCATGGCCGGGCCGTTGTTCGGAGGGTCCTTGGCGGAGGTGGGAGGGTACAACTTCCCCTTCCTGGTCGCCGCCGCGCTCACCTTGGCGATCCTGTCGCTCACCGTGATCGCGCTCCGAGGGTACAGGCCACAATGCCCGGGAAGGGTCGAATGCGGCCGAACCGATTGGGGAGAGGTGCTCAGGGAAAGGACGGTGTTCGCGATCGTCCTCATAGTCGTCATCTGGGCCATCGGCATCGGCATCCTCGAGCCTGCCTACCCTCTGCACATGAGCGAGAACTTCGGGGCGACCGCCTCAATGATCGGGGCGTTCTTCACCGCCATGAGCATACCCAACGTGCTATCCCCGCCGTTCTTCGGCAGGCTGTCCGACCGGATAGGCAGAAAGATGTTAGTGGTCGTGGCCGCGTTGCTGTTCGCGGTTCTGTTCTCCATCCTGTCGATGATGGATAGCTTCACATTGTTGTTGCTGGTGGGCACCCTGCTGGGACTGACCTCCGGAATGCTTTGGGCGCCGAGCCTGTCGCTCACCATCGAGTCCATATCCAGGCGCGTGGGGAAAGGCTCGGACGGTATCGCCACGGGCATCTACAACAGCGCGTGGGCCATCGGCCTCGCCGGAGGGCCGTTCATCTTCGGCCTCCTGGTGGACCCGATAGGGCTCATACCCATCTCCCTGGCCTACTCCGTCATCGCGGCCGCGGTCGCGATAGCGTCCATATGGCTGATCACGGAGAGCCGGGATTGAGCGCCTCGGACGCCTGGAGCGGCCCGCGCAGATGTGCGGAGAGCATGGACCATGGGTGCGCCGTACTCAAGGATCTGTGAGCAGGACCTTTTCCACAATGGCCTAACGTCCGCCTTGGCCTGGGTACTACTGACCTAGACGGACCGCCTCTGATCGGTCCCGGCCCTGGGTCCGGTATGGGCGGGCAACACCCTGGGCAGGCCGCCGTGGTCGATGACGTCCACTTCGATGCCGTAGACGTCGGCGATCAGCTCGGAGGTGATGATGGCGGGCGGCCCCCGGGCCGCGATCCGCCCGTCCTTCATGAACACCAGCTCGTCCGAGCAGCTGGCGGCCAGGTTGATGTCGTGCATGGTCATGACGGTGCACACGCCCCTGCTCCGGACGGCTTCGGCCAACAGACGCACCGTGCGATGCTGGTTGACCAGGTCCAGGCTGCTGGTCGGTTCGTCGAGGACCATGGTCCTGGCCCCCTGCACCATCGCCCGGGCGATAAGGGCCCTCTGCAGCTCCCCACCGCTGATCTCATCGACATAGCGCATCGACAGGCTTTCCATCCCCACCGCCCCGAGGGCGTCCCTGGTCAGCTCGAGGTCGCTCCTGCTCGGTCCCCATCCCATGTGCGGACGGCGGCCGATGAGCACGGTGTCGAAGACCGTGGTATGGGTGGCGGAGAACCGCTGCGGCACATAGCATATCCTCCTGGCCGCCTCCATCCTGGTCAAGGAGGATAGGTCCTCCCCGTCCACGGTGACGCGGCCCTGGTCGGGCCGCAGGAGGCCGCACAGGCACTTCAGCAGGGTGGTCTTGCCGGCGCCGTTCGGTCCTAGGATGGCATATATGCGGTCGCCGTGGAACTCCAGCTCGATGTCTTCGATGACCGGGCGGCCGTTGTAGCCGAAGGAGAGGGCCTCAGCCCTGATCGACATTCCTATACCCCCTGACCAGTATGTAGATGAAGAGCGGTCCGCCGATGAACGACGTGATGATGCCCACGGGAATGACGAAGCTGGGCAGCCCGGAGGCAAAGAACCAGTTCAGCATGTCCCCCACGTTCCTTCCCACGGTATCGGAGACCAGCAGTATGAGCGAGCCCAGCAGCATGGAGCCGGGAATGAGGAACCGGTGGTCGTTGCCGATCAGCCTCCTTATCACGTGGGGCGCGAGAAGTCCGATGAAGCCGATGACGCCCACGAACGACACCGCCACGGCGGTGAGCAGCGACGCCATCACCAGGCTGGCGATCCGCAGCATATCGGTGTTGACCCCCAGCCCCGAGGCCATCTCGTCCCCCGCGTCCATGGCGTTGAAGTCCCACCTCTTCAGGAAGAAGAACAGGGCGGCCGCGGCCAGGACGGCCAGCAGTATGAGGTTCTGGTCCCAGTTGATCTTTCCCAGGTCCCCGAACTGCCAGTGGACGATGTTGGCCAGCGCGCTCTCGTTGGAGAAGTACTGGAGAGCGGCCAGGCCCGCGCCGAAGACCGAGCTGATGGCCACACCGGTCAGGACGATCGCTTCCGGCGCCACTGAGCCAGATACAAGGCCAGGCCGACAAGCATGACGAGGCCGCCGGCGATGACCGCCCCGGGTGGCAGGGTGAAGGAGAGAACGAGGCATCCCAGCAGGCCGGCGAAGGCCGACCATCGCCCCAGCATGCGCTCGCTCCTCGACAGCGTGATGGCCGAGAGGTTGGTGATGGCGTAGTACAGAAGCACGGTGAAGGCGCTGAACCCTATGGCCGAGCGGACGTCGACGGTGAGCACGATTATGATCAAGATTACCCCCACCGTGACACCGGCGAGATGAGGGACCTTGTGGACCGGATGCACCTTCGCCATGTAGGAGGGCATCCGGTGGTCGGCGGCCATGGCGAACAGCGTTCGGTCGATGCCGGCCATCAGCGAGAGCATGACGCCCAGAGTGGCCATCGAGGCGCCGAGGGTCACGAACCAGCTCCACCGACCAAAGCCTGCCTCTGAGATGGTAAATGCGAGGGGTCGGTCGGAAAGGGACAATGCCTCCGCCCCCACGGCAGACAATGCGGATATCGATACCGCCGCATAGATCAGCAGCACCATGCCGAGGGACAGGAACATCGCCCTTGGTATGTTCCTCTCGGGAGCCTTCACCTCCTCTCCAAGGGTGGCGATCCGAGCATAGCCAGCGAAGGCGAGGAACCAGATGCCCGCCGATTGCAGGACGCCGTAGATGCTGTCAGGACCACTGAAGGAGATCGTGCCTTCAGGACCGGGTGCTCCGCTCAATGCCATGATGCAGACGGCGATGAGGGAGAGGACCACGATGAGGACCAGTGCCTTGACCGCGGCTGCGGTCTTCTCCACTCCAAGATGGTTCAAGAGCGTAAGCGTCACCACGGCCAGGGCTGCAAACCATTCCGCCTGCCCGGGGAAGATGTAGTTGCCGAAGGTGAGGGCGGCCGCGGCGCAGCTGGCGAGCTTTCCCACTATGAAGGCCCAGCCGGACATCCATCCCCAGGCTTCCCCGAGCCGCTTGTCGGAATAGACATAGGTCCCGCCCGATACCGGATATAGGCGTGCCAGCTGGGCCGAGGACATCGCATTGAACAGTGCCACCAGGCCGGCGATGAGGAGACCGATCAGCATTCCGGCGGATGCGGCTCCGGCAGCCGGGGCTATCGCCGCGAACACCCCTGTGCCGAGCATCGAGCCCAATCCGATGAAGATGGCATCCGTCAGACTCAATCGGCGGGCTAGCCTGTCGGATGCGTTCATGCAGGGTCGTTCGGAGCTGCGAAGATGAACATGTTTCGTCACTTCAGGGAAAGCGCACGGGACTCTCGGAAAACCTTTCAATAGCCAACGGTCAAAAGGGAAATCGATGAGAAAGGCGACATGGGCGCCGATCGCCGCCATCATCCTGGTAGGGGCGGCGGTGGCATATGTGCTCATCAGCACCCAGCCGCAGGGATCGGCACCGCCGATAGAGGATGAGCTCCGGCTGGAACCTATAGCAGAAGGGCTGGTACATCCGGTCGCAGCGGCGATCGCCCCGGGGATCGATGACCGCGTGTTCATCGTCGACCAGATCGGTACGGTCCACATGCTGATGGACGATGGCACCCTGGTCGACGAGCCGTTCATCGACCTTCGGGACGACATCGTTGAGCTTAACCCCATTTACGACGAGCGAGGGTTGCTCAGCATCGCATTCCATCCGGATTACCCATCCGACCGCCGCGTGTATGCCTTCTACACATCACCTCCGGGGGACGGCGCTCCAGAAGGCCATGATCACACCAACGTCGTCGTGGAGATGACCACCTCGGAGGATGGCCTTTCGGTCGACGAGTCCAGCGCTCGAACCGTCCTGTCGATCGATCATCCGGCCCCCAACCACAATGGCGGCCAGGTGCTCTTCGGCCCTGATGGATACCTCTATGTGACGATAGGAGACGGCGGAGGAGCGAACGACGAGGGGGCTGGGCATAACGCCGCGTCCGGCAACGGCCAAGACACTGGAGTGCTGTTCGGTAAGGTGCTGCGCCTGGACGTGGAAGCCGGAGATGACGTGGCGTATCGCATCCCGGAGGACAATCCGTTCGTCGATGGGGGTGGCCTTCCAGAGATCTTCGCCTACGGGTTCCGCAATCCAGCCTACGCGGCGTTCGACCCCGAGACCGGGGGTCTGTTCGTCGCCGATGCCGGCCAGGCCCGCTATGAGGAGGTGAACATTGTCGTGAAGGGAGGCAACTATGGGTGGAGGGTGAGGGAGGGCGCCCATTGCTTCGACCCCGATGACCCGCGCGGCGATCCCACGGGTTGCCCGGAGCGTGATGCGAGAGGGGAGGAGTTCAAGGACCCCATCGGGGAGTTCAAGAACTCCGCCATACCCGGAGGGGAAGGCGCCACGGTCATCGGCGGCGCCCCCTATCATGGCACCATCGATTCCCTGGAGGGCGGATACGTGTTCGGAGCCTTCCGCAGCGGTGGCAGCCCGCTGTTCGTCCTCATGCCCTCAGATGGGAACTGGACCCGCCACTCCGTTCCGGTGGACGGCCCATCGGGCCTGGTCCCCGGCTACCTGCTCGCCGTATCCCTTGACGATCGTGGCGAGATCCTGGTGCTGGGCGCCAGCACAGCAGGTCCGAGCGGAACGACCGGGAAGGTATGGAGGCTGGTCGCCTGACCTCCCTGCCATAGCGATCTACGAGGCATCGCATGTCATGGAGCCGTCGCCAGGATCGTTGGCGATGGCATCGTGCATCGCTCTCCCTAACGCTTCAGCGGTTGAGAGCGGATCAGGGTTCCGCTCTCATCTCGGCTGATCCCGGCATTCTGAATTGTTGTTCTTCCACCTGCCGTAGGCTACCCATGCGATGAATGCCACGCCGATCGCGGCAAGGATGACAAGGTCCCAGCCCTCCAGACTTTCCGATATGCGCAGGTAGCTCGCGCCGAGCAGGTATCCGGCGACCGTCAGGACGCTGTTCCAGATGAGCGCCCCTACGAACGTGAAGATGACGAAACGGGTAAAGCCCATCTTGGCGATCCCGGCCGGGAAGGATATGACCGACCGTATGCCGGGCAGGGAGTGGCCAAGCAGTATGCCATAGTTGCCCCAGCGGTCGAACCAGGCATCGGCCTTGCATAGGCTGTCATGCCCGAAGCCGAAGTAACGGCCGTAGCGGTCCACGAACGGACGCCCCAGCCTCCGGCCGATGAGATATGCTACCGATGACCCGCTGGTCGCCCCCGCAGAACTGATCAGCACCACCAAGACGATATTGAACCGTCCAACGGAAGCAAGATATCCGGCCAAGGGCACAATGATCTCGCTTGGGATCGGCGTGAAGATGCCTTCTATGAACATCGCCAGGAAGATGCCCAGGTAGCCAGACTGGTCTATCAATCCGATGACTAGATCATTGAGCGTCTCCAGTATACTCATGGGGCATCCCCGGTCTTCCAAGGGCAATGGAGGCTACGATATAAAATATGGCAGGAGACGACCGGCCGCAAATCTATTGAACATGGGCACCGTTCAGGATGCACTCCCATGGTAGATTTTCGTCCCTTCCACGGAACCCTGCCCCGCTTGGGCAGTGACGAGAGCATCACTGAGCGCATATCCCCTCCGTATGACATCATCTCGGAGGAGGAGCGGGCGAGGCTGCAGGGGATGATGTACAACATCACCCGTATCACCCTAGGCGGCCTGAACGGCAGGTACGAGGACGCCGCCAGGCTCCTGGACGGATGGATATCGTCCGGTAAATTGGAACGGGACGGCAAGGAGTGCTATTACCTGTACAGGCAGAGCTTCCAGGTCAATGAAGGATGGAGGTCGAGGATAGGGATCATCGGCATACTGAGGACGGAAAGTTACGATGATGGCAACGTCATACCCCATGAGGAGACGTTCTCGAACGTCAAGGAGGATCGCCTCAACCTGCTCAGGGCGACCGCCACCCACTGCGAGTCCATCTTCGGCCTCATCGACCGCTCTGACATCGATCTTGAAGAGGTATGCAAGCAGGCTGAGGGTCTGTTCGACGTCACCGATGACATGGGCACCGTCCACCAGATCCTCCGCGTCAGCGAGCCGGCGACCGTCGCGGCATTGAAGAACATGTTCTCCTCGAAGAAAATGCTCATCGCCGACGGGCATCATCGCTACGAGACCGCCTACCGCTACTCCCAGGAGAACCCCGGAGATGAGATGAAGGCATACGTGCTTTGCACGATGGTCTCCTCCCAGGACAGCGGCATGTTCGTCCACCCTACCCACCGCCTGGTGAAGGGTTTGGACTATCGGCCCGATGATCTGCTGAACAGGATGCGGGAACGTTTCACGGTTCGAGAGGTGCGGGACGCGGAGCAGATGGAGGAAATGCTGATGGAAGCCTCCAACCCGACCTTCGGCCTGATGTTGAAGGATGGGAGCATGCATGTGGCGGAGTATACCGCTCCTCAGGACGATATCCTCTGGTCGGTCGACGCATACATCTGCCAAGAGGTCATATTCAATGAGGTGCTCCGATCCATGTCCGCTGGCGGCAGCCTCACGGTGGAGCATGACCATGAAATATCCACGGCGGCCAGGCGCATGGCCGACGGGGAACTGGACCTTGCAGTGATCATCCGCGCGCCTTCCCTCGAGCTGGTGTGGAAGGTGGCGGAGAGCGGACGAAAGATGCCCAAGAAGACCACATATTTCTGGCCAAAGGTCTGGTCCGGGTTCGTGCTCTACCAGATGGGACGATGATGTTAATTATCTAAAATGATATTATTTGATCCCATGAATACCTATATGTAACAGATGCTCCAAACTAGAATTCGCGAGGTCCACGGGGAACTCGTCGAGAATCTGGGGGGAGAAAAACGTTTGGGAGCAGGATGGAAGTGGCACATGAGAGGCGGAGGTCGATCTATCTTTTCGCCTTCATCCTGCTCCTATTGATCACATTGGTAGTGGTGCCTGGCACCGTTTGAAGCTCGCACCGGTGCCCCGGCACCTCTCTTTTTATCGCCGCCCGCGTCACAGGCGTTCATTGGGGCCGAACACGTCGTCCTCATATTCGTACCGGCGATCGTCGGGCTCGAAATCATCGAGTGTGTGCTCGGTCCGACGGGGTCGCCTTTCCGCCTTTTCCATCTTCCTCCACGAGCGGGGCTTACCCTTCATCTGCCTCTTTGGAGGGGACCAGCGACGTTTCCTGCCTCGCTCTCTCCTCACATAATATATAATCATCACCAGGGCGATGGCCAGAATGGCGACGGCCCATCCGATCATGGTGATGAGCTCTGACGAGGCCAGCTGCACCGCTCCCACCGACCTTTCGGCACCTGGCACAACGTTGACGGGCATGGTCCTGGTCACATAGCCGGATAACGACACCGTGATCGTCTGGTTCCCCGATGGGGCCTCCAGGCGGAAGGAGCCGTCGTCGGCGGTGACCGTGCTCGGGCCGCCTGGCATGTAGACCCGGGCGTTGGCCAGCGGAGATCCATCGGCGTCCTGGACGTAACCGATCACGTATCCGCCGGAGATCGTGTTGAACGACCATGTATGATTCGCCCATTTCCCGCTGTGGTCGACGGCGACCACGCGGACCATGTACGTCGTTCCGACCGCCAGGGGGGCGTCGGGAACGAAGATCAAGGTGTCGCCCTCACACCGCACCGTTCCATCGACCCCGAGCACGCCGATGGTGCTGGCCTCCGGGTCGATGGGTTTGGAGTATCGTATCCAGATCTCGGTCCCTATCACGGCCCCATTGACGGGAAATGCGTCCTCGATGCTCAGCGGCACGGTGTTGAAGGAAATGCTCTTTCGGGCGGTGTTATTGGCTGAATCGATCGCCACGATATCCAACGTGTACTGTCCTTCCTTGAGCTCATTGAACCGTATCTCGCGTTTGGAGGCGGCCACGGTGGTCTGATACGCTCCGTTGAGGTACACGTCGAAGCCGACTATGTTGCCGCCTTCATCGCTGGCCGTCCACTCCACCGTGACGGTACCGCTATCGGGACCGTTTCCGATCTGTAGTGGAAGTATCTCCAGCGTTGGGATGGTGGTGTCGACCGAGAACACGACGGTCCGCTCCGTGGAGTTGCCGAACCAGTCGTATGCCGTGATCTTGACTGTGTATCCGGCGTTCTCGAGATCCTCCAGCGTGTACGACGATTCGGTGCCGTTCAACCTGACAGTCTTGAGATGGTCGCCGCCCTTCGTCACCTCGACGATGAAACGAGAGATGGGGGATGCGTCGTAAGCATTCCACAGGATGGGGACATCCGTAGTGTTGAGGGCATAGCCATTGGACGGCGAGACTATCTCCAGCTTAGGGTCCGAGGTATCGACGAAGAACGTGACCGTTAACCACTGCGAGTCGGTCCCTGTGAACGCCCATATCTCCACACTGTGGGACCCATCCCCCAGTCCGGTCAGCTCCACGCTACTTTTTGCATCGGTGCCGCTGAGAGGGACCTTATCGAGATAGATCACACAGGACACGTCGGGTAAGAGGGTCTCCCATTCCAACGTCACCGTACTGTCGCCGATGACCTCGTTGGCCTGTGGCGAGATTATCCTGACCAGCGGTTGCGGTTCGTCGGCCGCCGCCGAAGCCATCATGGGCGACGCGATGACGCACATGACCAGCAGAGCTGCTAATGCTCTAATTCTCATCCCATCCCATCCAAAAAAGGGAAAGCGCATGCTTGTTTATAAAATAACGGAAGTGGATTAGAAATGGAGCCACTGGAGGGAATTGAACCCTCGACCTACGCCTTACCAAGGCGTCGCTATACCTCTAAGCCACAGTGGCAGTGGAGACCACGAAACCGCTTGACAGTTATATAGGTTTCGTCCCCGATGGCGGAGCCTATACTGGCCATGGAACTCGAGCACGGATCCGGGCCGACCGCTCATCAAGAGAGACGAGTTCGCCGACCGGTTGCAGTGCGATCAACCGGCCAGGGGCGTCGACAGTATGCCCAGGGATTCGTAGGAGAGGACCATCAGGCCCTTTTCAGCATGCTTCCTCAGACGACTGTACACCTCAAGGTACGCTTCGGTCGGAACGATGACCGCAACCAGTATGTCCTCGTCCCCTGCATCGATGTACTCTTGCTCCGCGAGCTCCCGTCGCCAGCTGAGGTCCGACTCCACGAACTCCACGCTTATCAGAAGGTCCTCTAGGGCGGTTATGATGATGCCACGGTTCTCATCCCCTATTATCTCGTAGCCGATCACGAGATCGGGGTCATCTTCCTCTATCTGCTCGATGCGCTGCAGAATGACATCTTCGATGTCGATCAACACTCCCAATTCGTCCTTCATCGTAGATAAAAGGTTCATCCGATGGCGCCATCTTTTCGTTCTTTGATAGCCACGGCATCAGCAATGCTTATGACCGTCCCGCCGGTAAGGGAGGGTCATGAAGGATGAGATGAGCGCGTTCGACATCCTCGCCATGACCTCGGAGATGCAGATACTTAAGGGAGGCTATCTTGACAAGATCTTCCATTGGGACGGCAGGAACATCCTGCTGCGCATCAACACGCCCACCGCCGGGCGGAAGGAGCTCGTTCTGCAAGACCTCCGCTGGCTCTACATCTCGCCCGACCGGCCGGAGATGCCCGACACGCCATCCCAGTTCGCGGTACACCTCAGGAAGATACTGACCAATGGCCGCATATCCTCGATCCAGCAGAGGGAGTTCGACAGGGTCGTGGTGATGGACATCGAGAAGGGTCCGACATCCTTCCAGATCATCATCGAGCTGTTCGGAGGCGGCAACCTCATCGTCACCTCCGAGGGCAAGATCGTCAGCTCGGTCGTGTCAAGAAAATGGCGGCATCGCGAGATACGGCCTGGCGTCGAGTACGTCTTCCCTCCCTCCAGGTTCGACCCCACCTCCATGGACGCCGCCTCGTTCCGGCGCACGGTGCTCGGGTCGACGTCCGATACCGTACGCACCCTGGCCACCGCCATCAATGTGGGAGGGCAGACCGCCGAGGAGGCATGCAGGAGGGCAGGGGTCGATAAGAGCACCAAGGCTAAGGAACTGACGGACGATGACCTCTCTAGATTATACGACGCGCTAATCCTCATGTTGAACGAGGCCGCCACCGCCCGCCGCCCCCGCGAGGTGTTGAAGGACGGAAAGCCCATAGATGTCACGCCCATCCCGCTGCTGCTTTACGCCACGGAGGAGGCAAGGGAGCACAAGAGCTTCTCCGACGCCATCCACAGCTACATCTCATCCATGGAGCCCCCGAAGGAGGAGGACGCAGAGCTGGCAAGGCTGCAGAGGCAGCTGGAACAGCAGAGAAAGGCCATAGAGGCCCAGGAAGCCGAGGCCCGCGTGTTCGTGGAGATGGCCGAGGCCATCTACTCCGACTACCTGGGCACGGAGGCTCTGCTGAAGGCCGCATCGAGGCTCTCGGGAATGAAGTGGGATGCTGCGCGTACGGAAGGCGTGAAGATCCCGGGGGTGCTGTCGGTGGACCCCGAGAGGCATATGCTCAAGGCCTCCATATCGGGCAAGGAAGTGGAACTGGACTACACCCTCGGCGTTGAAGGCAACGCCGATCGATTGTACCGCATATCGAAGGAGTTCAAGGACAAGATGGAAGGCGCCAGGAACGCCCTCAAGGACACCGAGGCCCGGCTGGCGAAACGTATCAAGGAGGGTGAGAGGGAGAGACTGGCCGAGAAGCATGTTGCGCGCAAGACCAAGGAGTTCTGGTTCGAGCGATACAAATGGTTCATCACCTCGGGAGGGAAGTTGGTCATGTCAGGAAGGGACGCCCGTTCCAACGACCAGCTGGTGAAAAAGCATCTGAAGCCCGCCGATCGATATGCGCACGCCGACATCCACGGCGCCCCGAGCGTGGTGGTGAAGGAGGGCGAGAACGCCACCGAGCAAGAGATGGAGGAGGCATGCGCCTTCGCCCTGGCGCATTCCAAGGCCTGGACGGCGGGGGCCAGTGAGGGGACGGCGTACTGGGTGCTTCCAGACCAGGTGAGCAAGATGGCCCAGGCAGGGGAGTTCGTCCCCCGGGGAGCGTTCATCATCAGGGGCAAGAGGAACTATCTCTACCATCTCCCCCTCGAGCTGGCCATCGGGGAGATTGAGTACGAGGGAGCAAGGAAGGTCATGTGTGCCCCACCGTCGGCGGTGAGGGGTAGATCGTCCAAGTATGTCATCATCCGTCCGGGAAAGACCGACCGCAGCAAAGCGTCGTCACAGCTGGCCCGCGCCTTCGAGGTGCCGGAGGAAGAGATATCACGGATCCTGCCGCCTGGGGATGTTGAGATCGTGGAGCGGGTCGGCATGGATTGAGAGAAGAATGGCGCCCGCGCTGGGATTCGAACCCAAGTCCAAAGATCCGCAATCTTTTAGGATATCCAAGCTACCCCACGCGGGCCTGATTCCTGATTCATGTCACCCTTTAATACCTTTCGCCTCGAGACCCCCACGCCTCTCATTATCAATGCAGATAGTGGTAGGAAAAGGGGCTTAATCCTTGCCCCCTTAGGTAGGGCATAGGGATGCAATGAAAGACTATCGCATATGGGTGGAGGTCGCAGGGAGGAAAAGGAAATGCCACCGCTGCGATGGCGAGATAGACAAGGGGGTCATGTTCATCCGCTCCGGCGACCGCGAGTCGCCACGCCGCGCCCGTTCCATATGTGCGTCGTGCTTCGAGGAGGTCATGGACGACCTCTCACATGATTTTCAAGCCTTGAAGTCCTCCGCGGCGCAGTGTGCCGATATGGCCTTCGTCCCGATAGGCCCTCGATGCTTCGCCTGCGGTATGACGCCAGAACGCTGTCAGTGCGGACGTGAGGCTTACCGCTAATACGTCGTGATCATGTCCAACTTCCCCTTCCGCCTGGCATTGCGGTCGGCAAGGTGGAACATCGCCAGGGACAGTGCGGCGAAGACCAGGGTGGACGCCAGAAGGAAAGATAGGATCGTCAGGTCGCCAAAGTCCTGAAGGCCTCCCAGCATGGCGATCCCTTCTCCAGGGTACAGTGAGCGCCGTATCAGCTCCAGCCAGTACGTCACCGGTATCATGAGGCCGATGGCCTGCCCCCATGCAGGCAGCACCGTGATGGGGAAGACCGCACCGCACAGCAGGTACACCAGTCCGCCCACGCCTTCGTTGATGGAGGTGGAGTGCTTGGCCGTAAGCATGGATATGCCGGCCAGGGCCAGGCCCAGGGAGACGAGGCAGGCGAGCCCGAGCAGCATTGCTATCGCGAACAGCGGCCAGTCCACGAGCATGGGGTCGAAGGGGAGGCCGAGGACCAGGATGCCGAACGCCATTGATATGACGACCGCCAGCGCCGCCAGCGCCACCTTGCCCGTGGCGCGGCCGATGATGTATACATACAGCGAGACGGGGGAGATGTAGATGTTGCGCAGCGTCTGGTAGTGCTCCCTATCGGCATGGATGACGTATGTGATCCCGAAAACCACGCTGGATACGAACATGTAGAACGTGGCCCCCAGGTAGACGTAGGAGAAGAACGCGGGGTCGGAAGACACATCCTGCTTGATGATGAGATACATTATCACCAGTATGAGGGTCGTCGCTATGGGGCGTATGAAGGAATAGAGGAGGAAGAGGGCCGGGCGGGCCCAGTTGGACTCTATCTGCCATCCCAGCCAGGCAGCTAGTCGCAGCGTCCGGAGGTGGTCCCTCACTGCCATCTCAGGGTCAGCCTCCCCTCCCTGCGACCGCGCTGTTCCATGCGGTCCAGAGAGAACGCCGCAAGCCAGATGAAGATCGCCGCCTGCAACGCCAATATGACGACCTCCACCGTGACAGGGAGCAGGCCTCCTGCCAGCTCACCGAACAGCAGTTGGCGCATCGCGTCCAGGCCCAGCGTTATCGGTATGAGGGACGCTACGGCCGAGACCACCATGCCCAGCTCCCTGACCGGGAAGTAGAAGCCGGACATCAGGTAGACAGGTTCCTGCAGCAGATTGGAGATGTTCCAGGCATCTCGGCCGTACATCAGGAACAGGGAGGATAACGCCATCCCCATGCCATAGACGGCCAGCATCGTGAGGGTGAACACCGCCACGAGCGCAAGCGGGTCCGCCATCATTATGTGCACCTGGAAGATGAGCACCCCCAGGACCAGGGTGCTTAGGGCCCTGACCGCCGATGTGAAGAGGCCTCCCAGGGCCATGCCTGCCAGCAGGGCCATTCTCGACATGGGGGCCACCATGAACAACTGGAGGTTTCCCACCTCCCGCTCCCAGAACAGCTGGGCCGCCATCCCCCACAGCACGTTCAGCCAGAACGCGGTCATTGCCCCGCCCAGCACGACGAAGCCTTCGAAGACGGGGTCTGCGCCCAACGCGCGGTAGTAGAATATGTAGGCGGCCACGCCCAGCAGTGGAAGCAGGACGTCGAACACCACCCAGGACGGCTCCCTGGTCGCCCCGACGGTCCTGGCGTAGGCGCGCGCCAGGCCGGCCCGGATATTGAGGGCCCAGTCGCTCATTCCAGCCCTCTTCCCACCAGATGCATGAACGCATCCTCCAGCGTTGGCTCGTTCTTGCTCAGTCCGACGACCTTCCCGCCCGCCGCCACCACGGCGGATATCACGTCAGCTATCACGGATTCATCTTCCAGCACCATGCGGACCTTCAGATGGCCGTTCGATGGCCTGGCGGTCAATCCCCTGACGCCGGTCAAGGAGGATAGGCGCGCCGTGTCGATAGGGGTCGTCTCGATGAGGAAGGACGAGTCGTTGCCCACCCGGCGCTTGAGCCCGGCAGGCGTATCGACCGCCACGATCCTCCCGCGGTCGATTATGGCCACCCGGTCGCACAGCTCCTCCGCCTCCCTCATGTAATGGGTGGTCAGCATCATGGTGCGGCCTTCGCGCTCGCGGACCCACCTGCGAAGATAGTTCCTTATCGAGATGCTCGTCGTGACATCCAGGCCGAGCGTCGGTTCGTCAAGAAATATCAGATCTGGATCGGTCGAGAACCCCCTTATGATGTTCATCTTCTGACGCTGTCCCGTGGAGACGGTCCGGAGCTTGACGTCGGCCTTGTCCTCGAGGCCGAACTCCTCGAGCAGAGCATCGATGCGCTGCTTCGCGACCTTGCCCTGGACGCCATAGAACTGGGTGAACATCCAAAGGTTCTCGCGTATGGTCAAGAGCCCATAGCCAGATATCTCTCCCCCGGAGACCATGTTGATGCGTTTCCTGATCTGCTTCGCCTCGGAGTCGACATCGTATCCCAATACGCGAGCGGTCCCGCTGGATGGAAGGAGAAGGGTGCACAGTATCTTTATCAACGTGGTCTTGCCGGCGCCGTTGGGGCCAAGGAGACCGAACAGTTCGCCCTCTTCCACAGTGAGGTCTACATCGTCGAGGGCTACGATCTCCTTCCGTCCGGAGAATACCCTGCTCAGGGACCGAACTTCAATGGCTGAGGACACCCTGGCAGGATTGGTTTCCTGATTAAAAACGATAGCTTAGTGTTCCATGTTCTGCCAGTAGGTGGTGACGTACCCGGCGACGCGGTTGCGCAAGGTCGTCGACTCTACATTGGTCAGCTTGGATACCAGCATCTTGTTGTTCTCGAAATCGTCATTGAACACCGAAGGATATTTCTGAACGAGTTCGAGAGCAATTCTCTTGATGTAAGTGGAGCGGATGTTTCCCATGAATTCACCTGGGCTAGGAGGTTGGTTAAGGAAAAACCATATTTAATCCTTTTCAGAACCCGCCGAAACACCCAGTCCGCCACGCTTCCGCAGGTCGTTGCGAGGGCGGCCGCACGACAGCGGGCCTTCTGGGCACCTTCCCCTGGAGACGCACGGGGGGCCGGCATTGGAGAAGATCGATGGCGAGACCTCTTGCACCTGGCGGAGCATCTCGTCCGCCACCGCCCTCAATTCCCACTGCGCCCGGTTGCAGCATCTCAGCTCGAAGAAGTGCCACAGCTCCCTTGCGTTCATGGTGACCGTTATGTTGGTGACGCAAGCGTTTGGGAGCACGTAGCGGGCGTCTTCCTTCGGCACCCTCTCACTTAGGAAACGATATTCCTCCCATATGCGGTCCATCAGTTCGCGGTACCGGCTCGCTGCCTCCTCATCCCTGCCGATGCTCTCCGGCATCACGTAGTCGGCGTTCTCCATCTTCACGTAACGTTGTGATTGCTGGGAAAACGAGGCTATACGGTGTCTTACCAGCTGATGCGAGCTTGCCCTGCTAATCCCTTCGATGGAGAACGTGAACGCGGCATGCTCTATGACGGAATGATGGCCTGCGCTCAGGGGGGCCCTGAGGCGTCTTTCGATCCTCCCCTCGTCCTCTTCCTGCATGAGCTCCGATGCGCCTGAGCCGGAATAGCAGGAATGGGCGGCCGCGGCGCATAGACGCTCCGCGTTCTGGGTGTAAGAAAGGAGAGTGACTCGCACACTACCCCATATGCGAGGGCGTTAAAAGCTTCATCGCAGATGCTGATGGAAGTGGAATCTTGCCACGGCATTGCCCGTGCCGTCCCCTTCCTTGTCCGGGGGGCCGCCCATCAGCTCCTTCAGGCGGACCACTCGCAAGTCGTCCCGCCCCAGTAGCCTGACGATGCCTTCGACATGACCGTCCCCGACCACTGCCACCACCGACGGCCAACGCGAGGCGGCGGCATCGATGCGGCGGGCCATGACCACGTTCCGCTCGTCTATGAGCACTCGCTTCATGGTGGGGAACTGCCTGCCCATCTCCTCCAGGTAGCGCTCTTCGTTCTCCTGAAAGTCGCTCAGCTCCTTCTCCACGGTGCGGCGGTTGAGAAAGAGCGAGACGAACGCGGACGTCATCAGACGGACCTTCTCGGAGGGCGGCATCTCCTTCCACAGCTTACGGAACATCCTAGAGGCGTCCTCGTCGATCATCAATACCTCCGAGCCCACCTTCCTGGCCGCATCCACCGCGGCCAGCATCTCGGCTCCCGCCTCGCCGCCGTAGCTTCGGGCCAACCGTTTCTGGAACACCGAGAGCAGGCGATATGGCAGGGGGGCGTTGATGCGCTCCTTGGGCGGCTCGACCAGCGCCTGGTAGCGCGGGGGGTCCAGCTCCACGCATACCGCGTCAGGTCTCTCCGCTTCGATGATGCTGCGCACCTGGGCAGAGATGTTGAAAACATGCCCGACCCCTATCAGGACGATCATTGACGATTCATCACCGAACATAATCAATAAGGTTTGGGTACCGCCGGCCACTGGCCGGCAGGGCAGAAGTCTCGCTCATGCCTTGGCCCTGGGACAGCGGCCATGATCGCGGATTAGAGCCCATGAGGCCACATTTCCCCTGATGTCTACTTTATTAATGATTGAAAAACATCCTATTAACAAAAACGGTAATTCCCATCAAGTTACTATTAATATCGACATATCATTTTATAGCGTCAACATGAATGATACCGCTCATGCCGATTGTCAGCGTTTCCTTGACCGAGAAAAATCTTGAGACCCTGGACATGCTCCAGAAGACCTATGGACTGACCGGACGGAGCGAAGCTGTCCGCGTATGCATCCGGTCCGCCGAGGCCGAGGTCAGGGAGCGCGGCACGCTCCATGGCGATGTTGAAGGGGTCCTCATAACCGTGCACTTGGCCGATGGCGCTGACGAGCACAGGCATGAGTATCAGGAGATCATCACCACGCAGGTCCATTCTCATCTCAAGAACGGAAAGTGTCTCAACGTGTTCCTGGTCCGAGGACAGGCCGCGATCGTCAAGACGATGCTCGCCGAACTGCAGGGAAGCGAGCAGATGGAGTATGTCAAGTTCATCCCGTCATGAATGCAAGGGTACATGGAACGGGCAATGCGGGGCTCGAGCATGTCATCGCGATCCGTTCGACCTCGCTCCCCTGGCCATGGATGGCTCCGCAACCTAAATCAACATGGTTTGATTCTTCTCCCCCATGAAACCGCAGTGGGGCCTCGTCGCCTTCGATATGGACGGGGTGTTGGTGGACTACACCTCCTCATGGACGTGGGTGCACGACCACTTCAAGATCGACAATGAGGAGACGCTGCTGGCGTACATCCAGGGCCGCATCGATGACCGGGAGTTCATGCGCCAGGACATCAGGCGGTGGATGGAGCTGAAGGCGGACATCTGCCGCAGCGATCTGGAGACGATCCTGGAGCCGGTCCCCATCATCGGTGGCATATCCGAGACGGTCGAGGCCTTGCATGACGCGGGGGCGAAGGTGGTGATCGTCAGCGGCGGTCTGGACATGACCGCCGAACGCATAGCCCGCGAGAACGGTTTCGATGGTTATCTCGCCAACAGCGTGGAGTGCGACCCCAGCGGCGCACTTACCGGAGAGGGCGTGCTAAGGGTGGACCTCACCAACAAGGGCGCGGCCCTGAGGCACTTCCAAGAGCTGTATGGTGTGGACCAGATGAGCACCGTGTCCATCGGCAACAGCTTCGTGGACGTGTCGATGTTCGCGCTGTCGGGCCTGGCTATCGCGTTCAACCCCATCGATGAGCAGGTCAAGAAGAACGCTGACGTGGTGATCAACGCCAAGGACCTTCGGGAACTTCTACCCTACATCCTGAGAGATTGATCCCGATATCCGTGCTCACCTATCAGCGGCACGAACACCACGCCACCCAGGCCGGTGCGCTCCAGGCTGTCCCCTTTGCGGGTGACCAGCACAAGGTCCTGATAGCCTTGCCCTCCCACGGGGATGAGCATTCGACCATTGTCCGCCAGCTGTTCCTCCAGAGGCTTGGGGACGTCCGGTGCGGCGGCGGCAACTGTTATGCGATCGTAGGGAGCGTGCTCCGGAAGACCGAGGGAGCCATCGGCGATGACCACATCGACGACGTCATCATAGCCCAGGCGCTCCATGGTCTCCTTCGCCCTCCTTCCGAGCGGTTCCAGGCGCTCCACGGTGTACACCATCCCTCCCGGGCGGACCAGTTCCCCCATCAGGGCTGCATGGTAGCCGGAACCGGCCCCGATCTCCAGCACCTTGTTGCCGGGCTGCAGGTCAAGGGCCTGCAGCATGATCCCCACCATATGTGGCGCGGATATCGTCTGCCCCATGCCTATCGGAAGCGGAGAATCGATGTAGGCCTGGTCGCGCATGTCGGGAGGAAGGAACTCGTGACGCGGGACGCGCTCCATGGCCTCCAACACCCTCTCGTCCGTCACGTATCCTCGTGACCTGAGTCCGTTGACCAGCCTGCTCCGCTCCGCCTCGTACATGATCATGCCTTGGTGGACCGAACCGCCTTGGTATAGATCCTCACGATGTCCCTGGCGGGAACCCCTCCTCTGCGGACGGTCCCCTCCTTGGAACGGATATTGTGTATGACAACGTTGTCTCGCCCCACGGTCATGAGGTCGCCGACATAGAACTCCTCATCGGGCAGTGCTTCCAGCTCTGCCGCCAGGGTGCGGGAGTGCTTGTTCACCGATATCTTGACGATGACCTTGTCGAACCTTTTCGCCCATAGGGTGTCGACGTCCTCCACCGCGGAACTCTGCACCCTCCGGCCGTCGCTCTCGATGGCAGTGATCAAGAGATGGTTCTCCCCCAGATACACCTCGTCGTCGACGGAGATCATATCGCCCGACATCAGCTCGATGTGGTCCTTTTTAGAGGTCCCACGTTCAGAGATGACTATGGGCACCCTGATATGTTCTGGCTCCCTGACCACGGTGACATAGACCTGCCCGCATTCCTGGCACTTGACCGTGGCCTCAAGAACCTCCTGTTTCCTGCCCAGCTTGCCCTTCAGCACCTCATGTACCGCATGCTCATCGCAGTTGGGACAGTCCAGGTAAACGGCGTTTGGTACCGACATTTTCATCCGGGCTATCCATGCACCTGTCTTAAAAATAAACCTATCGCCCTCGGCGAGAGGGGAAGGGGCCCCCGTGACCGGGAACTATCATGTCTCCGGCACGGCAGATGCGCTCCATGCTGGACAGTGCGAGCTGGGGATCGACGTTTATCCCCGGCGGCAGCCACCGCTCATGATTGTCCCTCGTCGGCATGGCGTCCCCCGCGATCGCGAACACGGCGCCGTCCGTCCTCGCCACGACGCTCATGCTCCCCAAGGTATGGCCTGGAGTGTGCAGCAGCGAGACCCCTGGGGCCAGTTCCATGTCCTCCGTCACCGGTTCGATGCCTTCGAAGGGGCGCTCCTCCGCCCTGGCCAATTTTCTTGCCCTGGGAAACAGGTCCAGGTTCCCCATGTGGTCGTGGTGAAGATGGGTGAGCACGACGACATCTATCTCGGAGGGAGAGATGCGGGCTCTCTCCAGGCCTTCCATGAGCTTGCTCCGGTTCTCCCGGCTGGAGGTGTCGACCAATATCCTGGCCTCCGGGGACAGGACGAGCGTGGAGGTCGAATGGGCCTCCACGACCCTCTTCCCCTCTCGGCGAATTCGCCCTGTAACCACTGTAACTACCTGGTTCATCGCACTTCCACCTCGAATCCGCAGGGGCAGTTCATCCTGCCGTTCCTGTACTGCATCCTCTCTCCGCACTGCGGACACTTAGCATGTTCGGCGAAATATTCCAGCCACGCCTTCCTCACGTCGGCATGCTCCTCCGTCCGAATGGCCTCCAGGGCGTTCTTGAGCGCGGGCGTCGTGGCGAGCGGTTCCAGCACTTCCACGTCGGTCGGGCGGAAGGCGGCCGCGCTCCTGGAGGCAACGTTCCTTGCCAATGCACCAGCGACGATGGCTCCGACGATGAAGCCCACCAGATGGGCCTCCCACGCCACCCCGCTGTTCGACAGGCCGGCATACTGCACCACCGAAAGGATGAACCAGCTCAGGCCGGCAAGCCACACCGGGACGTTGGGCAGGAACAGGAAGCCCAGTATCATCGGTATCTGGTCGCGGGGATACAGCAGCAGCAAGGCGCCCATGACGCCGGATATGGCTCCAGAGGCGCCGAGCACGAGCGTTCGCGGTTCGGCGGCCAGCACCAGTCCCATGAAGAGGGTGCCCGCCACTCCCGATATGAAGTAGACCGCGGCGAAGCGCGCCTTGCCTATGCGCTGTTCCAGCGGCATGCCGAGAAGGAACAGGAACAGCATGTTGCCGAGCAGATGCGCGACGAAGTCGGCATGCAGGAACATGGACGTGAACAGCGTATAGACCCGTCCATTTGTGAGGTCCTCCGGCCGGAAGGCCAGCTCTTGCACTGCCGGCGATGTTATGGCGAAGGATGCGAACGGCGCGGTGAGGATCTCGACGAAGAATATGGCGATGTTGCCTATGAGCAGCATCGGGGTAAGGTCAGAGTGCTTCCTCATCCCCAGCACCAGTGTGGCGGCGATTATGACCATGACCAAGTAGGAAGCAAGCTCCATGGGCGTGCATATTCCATCGTGTTTAAAGCTAATTTGGTCCCGTTAGCGTCCCTGAGCTTAAGATGTACCTACGGCATGCGGTGGGCGAACATGCGATATCGCCGAGAGTTCGACATAGTCGAGTGCCAAGAGGTGTATCCTCCATCGGAGGACACCTTCCTGCTATTGGAAGCGCTGGAGGTCAGCAGCGACGAGGCTGTCCTGGAGATGGGGCCAGGCACCGGCTTGATTACCTGCCACCTTGCTGCCTGCGCCGCCTCGGTGGTGGCCGCTGACATCAATCCCAAGGCGGTGAAGTGCACCGATGCGAACCTCCGTCGAAACCGGTTGCCGGGCGAGGTCAGGATGAGCGATCTGTTCCAGAACGTGCCGGAGAGGTTCGACGTCATCGTGTTCAATCCCCCCTACTGCCCCGGGACCGAACGGGACCGCCTGGCATTATCCTGGGCGGGAGGGCCAAAGGGCGTGGAGGTGACGGCTCGATTCCTGGCCGACGCCCCTGAACACCTCCTCCCGGACGGAAGGATCATCATCCTGCTGTCCACGGAGATGGAGGCGCAGGCCCTGGAAGAGGCGTTGAGGCCTTTCCGCCGCACCGTACTGGGGCGCCGGCGGCTGTTCTTCGAGGAGCTATGGGTCGAGGAACTGCGCCCGTTGGACTGACAGACCGGGACGTCTACTTCCCAGCGACATCGCAGGCTTGCGACGATGCCGTCCGCCATCTTCGGCATGGCGGCCTTGAGCGGCCAGCGCAGCTAACGAGCCGCCCTGCTCGGCCACTAGGATGGTCTCGATCGACCTCGCCGATGCAGGCCCATTGAGGGTTCAGGACAGAAGCTTCTTCAGCTCCTCCCTGAGCAGTTCGTTCGCCGCCTTGCCGTCCAGGCGGCCCCGGAGTTCGGCCATGACGGGCCCCATCAATGGGCCTACGGCGCCCATGCCCTTCTCCCTTACGAACGCTTCACGCTCACGGACCACCTTGGCGACGATCTCCCTGGCCTCATCGACGCTCATCGCTGACAGGCCCAGTTCCTTCACCGCATCATCCACGCCCTTTCCCTCCGCCATCTTCCTCAAGACGTCGGGCATCGCCTCCTTGGCGAACTTGCCTGCGGACACGCCGGCAAATGCGGCCTTGAAGGCGGCCTCGTCCAGGCGCGAGATGTCAACATCCCGCTCCAGTTCGGAGAGGGTGGACGTGAGGGTCCGGGCGGCCAGGGCCGCCATCTCGCGATCGGCGGCTATCTCTTCGAAGACGTCGTCCCAGCCTTCCCGGACCAGCTGCCTCGCCTGCTGCTCATGGATGCCATAATCGGCGGCGATGCGCTTGGTGCGGGCCTCCGGAAGCTCCGGAAGGTTCGCGCGGATGCGGTCCATGCGCTCGGCCGGCACGGCGATGGGCGGCACATCGGTCTCCGGGTACATCCTGGCGGCCCCGGGAAGAGGGCGGGAGTATGTCGAGGAACCGTCGGGCTGCGGGTCCCTCGTCTCCTCTGGAACCCCTACCAGTGCTTCGTTGGCCCTCTCCACGGCGGCCTCCAGAGCATTGCGGGCCTTCGCCTCATCGGCCGCGCAAAGCACGAACGCATCCCCGGGGGCTGATCCCAGGGCCTGCCGGACCGCGTCCACGTATTCCTGCCCGATGCCGTAGGCCGGCAGTTCGTCGGAATGGAATATGCCCTTCACGCCGCGGGTCCGGGCGCGCTGGGCCATCTCCGCTCCCAGGCGGAGCCTTCCATCGGCAGAGCGAAGCACGCCGGCGAAGCCGGGAAGCTTTGAGGCGAGCACCTTCCCGCCGCTCTTCAGCGCCCCCGAGATGACCTTTGAGGTGCAGCCATCGAAGGTCGACGTGATATCGATCGATTCCACGGCCGCCGGACCAACGCCCCTCTCCTGGAGGATGTCCCGTATGGATAGGAGGGACCTCTGCCTCTCCATCTCCTTCTCCACATATATGGGAAGCATGCGAAGCTCCTGCACACCCTTGATCTCGACGCGAGCGCCGCCGGGTATGGATATGTTGATGTCCTCCCGTATGGTTCCGATGCCCCTCTTCACCTTCCGGGTGGCGCGCATTATGGAGCCAAGGCGCTGGGCGACCTCCTTGACCTCGTCGGGGGAGTGCATGTCAGGGCCCGTTGCTATCTCGATAAGAGGTATGCCAAGACGGTCCAGGCGATACGTTATCTCAGAACCGCTGGTCTCCACCTTGCGGGCGGCATCCTCCTCCAGACATAGGGAGGCGATCGAGATCCGCCGGCCGTTCACCTCCAGGAATCCGTCCATGGCCACCATGGCCGTTCGCTGGAAGCCAGTGGTGTTGGATCCGTCGATGACCAGCTTGCGCATGAAATGTATCTCGTCCACCGGACTGGCCTCCACCAACGCGGCGACCGTCAAGGCCAGCTCGACCGCCTCGGCGTTGGCTGCATGGGGAGGCTCCTCGTCCGCGTCCACCAGACAGCTGGCGGAGGGAGGGGCCTGATATCGGAAGCGCATCTTCCTCTCGGCCTGCGCCAGGGCGGCCCTGTCGATCTCACCCATCTCCGACTGGGTAGGCCTGAGACGGCGCTGGAACGACGCGCCCTCCTCCTCGACGAGGCAAGAGGGGCAGTCGCAGAACAGTTTCCGTGTGTCGAGCTGCTGATGGATCTCCAATCCAACGGTGACCTCGTGGCTCATTGCATCTCCCTCCTGCCGGTGATCTCGCCCCTCATGTCCGTGACCATCATCCTGCCAGCCTCCTCCAGGTCGCTGGTCTGCCCCAGCACCCACATGAGCTTGACATATGCGGTCTCGGGGAGCATGTCCCCGCCTGGAACGACGCCGGCGGACAGCAGGTCCCTCCCGGTGGCATAGACGTTGAGGTTAACGCTGCCGTGAAGGCATTGCGAGGTCATGACCACCATCGTGCCGGCTTCCACGGCCCGACGGATGGATGGAATCAGCTCCCTGGACACATGCCCCAGGCCAGACCCGGCGATGACCACTCCCCTGCTCTTCTCCAGGATGCCTTCGAACATCGACGGGCTCATGCCTGGGTAGAACTGCACCAGCGCCACGTCCTTCTCCATCTCCACTCTCGGCGACACCTTGACGTTCGATTTACGTCGATATGGCGCGAGATGGTCTATGCCACCCTCGAAATCGACCCTTGCCACGGGAGGGGCGTTCACGCTCTGGAACGCATCCCGTCGTGAGGTGTGCATCTTCCTGACTTTGGTGGCCCGATGGACCGCCGCGGAGACGTCGGAGGAGGAGTCGTGCATCAGCACCAGCACCTCCGCTGCATCGGAAGAGGTGATGAAGCGGGCGGCGCTCACCAGGTTGGTGTACGCATCGGAGGAAGGGCGGTCGGAGGAGCGCTGCGCGCCTACCAGTACGACCGGCCTTGGAATGTCGCCAAGCATGAAGGACAGGGCGGCGGCGGTGTAGCCCATGGTATCGGTGCCGTGAGGGACGATGACGCCTTCAACTCCGGAGTTCAACCTGTCCGCGGCAACACCGGCAAGGTGCTGCCAGTTCTCCACCGTCATGTTCTCCGAGAAGGTGGAGTACAGGACCTCGGCCTTCACATCGCAGATGTCGGCCATCTCTGGAACTGTAGAAAGGAGGTCAGCGGCGGACAGGGCAGGATGCACCGCCCCGGTGCGGTAATCGACGTACGAGGCGATGGTCCCTCCAGTGCCCAGGACTGATACCTGCGGAAGCCCCTTTCCGTCCCCCATCGGCCGAGGAGCCCTTTCCTGGGACTCCCTCTTGGCGACGACCTTAACATCGGCCGAGGGGGTCACCATCACGCCGACGTTGTACCCGTTCTTCAGCTTGAGGATCATGACGTCAGGATGGCTGAACTCGTGATGGGGCATCAGGACGCCAGAGTATTCCCGGCCATCTACGGCGACCTCTAGAAGGTCGCCTTCAACGGCGCCTATTCGTTGAAGCAATGATAGAAGATAAGGCGAGTAGCTCATGGAACCGACCGAGCGCGGAATGCCGTTCATCCTTAATTAAGGGTGTGCGGTCCATCGGGGCCCACGGCCCCAACCTGGATAAAGGAAGGGAGAAAGGGGTTTGAGGGGCGCTCACCTCTTCCTGACCAGCATGATCGCGCCAACGATCACGCCCATGATCACCAGCGCCAATGCTCCGAACACGAGCGGGCTCATCCCGAGAATGGTACCCTTCTTCACGGTCAGCACCATCTTCAGCTGCATGTCGCCGCCGACGTCAACGGTTGTACTGGTCGACGTCTGGTCATTGTACGATGCGGTCACGGAGCTTTTTCCGAGCGAGGCGTTCACGCCGTCCTTTGTTTCTAGGCTGACAGGGGCATGCGCGATGATGGTCCCATCCTTCGCCGTCACGCCATCGGACCAAACGCGCCCCCTCGCGTCCTCGATGACGACATGGACGCCTCCGATGGCCCAGCCATCCTGGTCCGTGACCTTGATGGTCATCTCGCCAAGCCGGTACAGCCTCGATGTGTCAAGTACCGCATAGCGGTCGATCGGACCGCATACCGCCGCCTCGGAATCTCGCATCAGGCAGAGGCCATAGCCGCCGGCGTCGAAGTGAGCATCGAACATCAGCGCCGTGCTGCCCTCCAGTAGGATGGCGTCGTCGACCACCTGGAACGATGCTCCATGTATCGACAGCGTCGAATCGATGGCGTAGATGCCGTCATAGACGGTGAAGGGTATCGACAACGTTCTCGTGCCGTTGTCGTACGTGATGTGGAAGGTGCTCGTTCGGATGGTGTCGCTGAAGGACATGTCGGAGCGGATGAGATACACGGCCGTCTGCAGCTTCCCATACTCGTTGCCGTCCGCCCTGACGCAGGAATCGATGGCGTAGATGCCGACGCTTCCATCCAGCTGGTACATCACCAATGCTTCGGCGATGATCGAGCCAGGAACGAACGGCAGCGAGGCGCCGCTGAAGGGCGACGATCCGGCTCCGAAGAACTCATGGATCAGTTGCATCAGGGCCGAGGCGAGAGGCTCGCCCATGTCGATGAGGCGCCCGTAGCCGAACTGATTGTCCCTTACATCGAGGTCGCACTCCAGCAGGAACATCTCGATGCCGTTGAACATCATGATGTTGTCCTGAACGGTCCCGTTCGTGAGCTCGGCGTATATGCCGTGGCCGTTCAACAGCATCACGTTGTCGATCACGTGGTCAAGGCATGATTCGTATGCATACATGCCGCGAACGTTTCCCACGATGATGCAGCCAGAGATCATCGGACTGCCGCCGTCGATATAGATGCCGTCCATCGCCGAGTTCATGATCCAGCAGTTGCGTATGGAGGGCGAGTAACCGTCTATGCGTATGCCGTTGCCGTAAGAGTCGATCACATGGGTGGTGAACATCTCGACGTTCGACGTCGAGGCGAGATACACCTCGAATGCGCCTTCAATGATGCAATCGACCATGAACATATCGCCGCTCACCCGGAAATACCAGGGATCGTTGTTGTCGGCATACATGTGGCTGGCGTACGCTTCCAGGCAGCCGCCTTCAGCGATCGTCAGCAGCGCGGCGCCGTTGTAGATGCCATATCTGACCCTCTCATCGGGCAGGAGCACGAAGTTGGCCACATGTTCGATCACCAGCTTCCCCCTGATGATCATCTCGCCGGCAAAGTACACGTCGTTGAAATGAACGAGCGCCTCGCCGTCTATCTCCCAATCGACGCTGCCGCCGATGACGACGATCCCGTGGCAGCCGTTCTGTTCGTATTCCCCGTTGATTAGGAGGATCGAACTGCTGGCCGTCCTGAGTCCGTCGTTCAGGTTCATGTAGAACGTGTTATCCCTCACCACCCCGTCGACGTCTGTCAGCTCGGCGCCGTCGCCGTTGAGGTAGAAATAGCAGGTCTCAAGGAAGAGATGGTCGCAGTCCTGTGCCTCGAGGCCGACATCGTTCTTCGAGAAGAAACTGTCGTATATCCTGGCGATGGTGCAATTGTCCAGCTTCACGCCGCGCCCGTTCTCCAGGAAGGCGTTGCCGTCGACCACGACGTAGGTGCAGTTCTCGATGCGCAGGCCGGTCTGGCTCCCCCTGAACGTGGTCCCGCTGACCTCCGCATCTGAGCAACCATCGAGATATACGGCATCGATGGCGTCGTAACCGCCGTCGATCGTGTTGTCGACTATCCTTATGCCTACAGCAATGCGGGAGAGGCCGTATGAGCCAGGGGCGACCTTGACGTCGGAGCATATGTGCATGCCCTGCCCAGAAGCGGCGTTGAACATGACGACCTCGTTGCATTCTATGCTGACGGACAGGATCATCTCGATCCAGCTGTCGATGTAGCCGGTGAGGAACGAGCGTTCGATGCTGATGCCGATGCTGCCTACTCCTGAGACCTCCATGTAATTGCCGATGATATCCATGTAGCCGTCGAATCGGACCTCGGCGCCGTCGGCCAGGCAATCCTGGTTGGTGACGAAGCAAATGCCGATGCCGCGGCTGCCGAGAATGTACAGCTGGTTGTTCGAGACCGTCATGCCATTGAGCGTCCTGGCGCCGGCGCTGCCACCGCCATCCGCTTCGACGCAGCCATCCGCATGGATGTCGATGCCGCGGCTGTCATCACCCGTCATCTCGATCAGATTGTCCTGGACCGTCAGGGAGTCGACTATGACTATGGCGACGCTGTCCTCGCCCTCCGCGTTGGCGCACATACGATCGAAGTTGAAGCATATGCCATGCCCTTTCCCGCCGGCCATGTAAAGCTCGTTGTATCCGATGGACACCTTGCCCATCGTAACATACGACTCGAGTCCAAGGCGCGAAATGGCCTGGACGTCCACATCGACGCATACGCAGCATGGGCTGGCGGTCGGGGTGGCGAACATCGCGACCATGTTCTCTTCCACCAGGACGTCTCCGAAGGTCGCCCTGGCAAAGGAGCCGCCGAACGGACCGGCGACCGATCCGCCGCCAGCGAGAATGTTCACGCTCACGCTGATGCCGCTCTCCGCTGAGCTTCCCTGCAGGCGTGCAGTGAGTTCGTTCTCGCATACCCTGACGTCCGCATTATAGGAAGCCACGCAATCCTGCTGCGGGCCGGTGCACTCGGCGACCACGTCGACTGAGACGTTCACCAGCGCGCCGCCGTCAGCCTGGTCGCATTCCACGAAGTTCCTGTCCACCAGCACGTCGCCCTCCGCCAATACGGTCGCGTTGCCGGACCCAGCATGAAGGCTGCTGCTGATGCCTATATGCCCTTTGAGATAATTGTATTCGAAACATACCGGCATGTAGGCATATATGGCCGCGTCGCCTTGAGCGGACAAGGTTCTGTCCATCTGGAAATCATGTCCGCTGTTCTCGGATATCGTCACCGGCGCATTGACGGTCGCTTCGCCGTAGCCCTCCGCGCGGACATCGAGCGCGTATTCGACCGTCATTCCGTCTTCCATTCCGCAAGAGTTGTGCTCCATCCTGAACTCGCCTTCACGCTCCAGGACGGAATCGTCGGCGGCGAGGAGGTCCACCTGCATCTTGCATGCTGAGATGTCGCTCTTCACCTCGTTGTGAGCTATCATCACGGGGAGGTTCGCGTACAAGCTGGCCGAGTCACGGGCGGCCAGGTCCTGCGATATGACGAACGCATCGTTCGCTCCATCGATGATGTTGCCGTAGATGATCAAGGCGCCATCCATGCAGAGGATCTTGCCGTGCCCGGCGGCATGGAGGCGAACGTTGTGCTCGATGGCGCTGCCACACATCGAGAACGTGTTATCCACGATCGTGACGTGTTCAAAGAACGCTGCCTCCCTGATCTTTGCCTCCCCATGGTCGTTCACCTCGACCGAGGTGTTGAGCTCCAGGCCTTTCGGGGGCTTCGCAGCGGCATCGCCTTCATCAAGGATGGCCTCTAACGTGTTGGCCAAGATGACGATATCACCGTTCATCGCAACGACGGAACTGTTGTTCGCCAACACGTTCTCTTCGATATGGATCAAGGACCTCTGAGTGTTGCTGCGGACCACGTTATCCGTGATCATGACGCCGACGTTCATGGACGAACTGCCATTGTCTATCGCCATCGCCATCCTATTGATGTGTATCGTGTCGCTGCCTTTGGCGTTCTCATGTATCGTGTTCCCCACGATCGTGATGGTTCCACTGAGGGCCGAGACCGCGTCGTCCTCCGCAAACGACCCTTGCGCGATGTAGATCGCATAATGCTCGCTGGTGCTGGTGATCTCGTTGTCGACTATAGTGATCATGACTTCCGTTTCGCTGATGTCGTCGCCATATGCCAGGGCGGATGCTGTTATTGTTATGGCGCCCTCATCCCAGACAGACGACCTGGCCTCGATGTAGCAGGCTTCGACGTATATGCTCCCTCCCTCATGGAAATCGGCATATATCGGCGCCAATCTGTAAACGCTGTAGAACTCCGAGTTGGTGATGGTTACCTCAGCATCATAGACCTCGATCGCTTTCGTCGCGTTGCGGAATATCGCACGGTCGATAGTGCCGTCGCTCCCCACACCCATCACGATGCCCCAATAGCTATCTTCTTCTCCAGGGTCCTGAGGGTCCCAGTTGTAGGTATCAAAGATGACGGGGTGCGCTTCGTCACCCTTCACTTCAAGTGTGCCGTTGACGGCGATGGTGCAATTTCGTTCGAACAGCACGGTGACGTTCGGCCCGATAGTCAACGTCTCCCCCTTCTCGACGTATATCGTCTTGTTGACGATGTATGTAGAGCCGGTCTCGCTCCAATCATAGCCGCTCTCGGTGGCGTCCAATCCTACGCCGACGAACGTTTGAGCGCTTGCCCCTCCCAAGCCGGACGGACCGCCCAGGCTGGCCGGCATCAACGCCAACATGAGCGACAAGGTGCATAGCACAAACAGCATCCTTGCAAGACCTAGCTTTCGCTCTCTCCGATGATACCTGCACTGAAATCTCAACGCCTCATACCCCTGCTGGACAACCCATTGCGCCAGTCGAAAGGTGAAATTCTTTTTTTGTACTTAAACATATTATTCAATGATATAATCTCTGAACGGCAGGCAAGGAACGGTCGGAGAGGATGCATCCTTGTGAACGTTCATCCATCCCATAGCGTCGGCAACAACGATTATTAGCTCGTTCGGCCTAGACCACATCGTGCACAAGATATCAGACATCAGCATGGAAGCGGACATCCTCGCCGAGAACCGCAAGCTTGGCGACGAGATCCGCCATCGCCTCCGTTCACATAATATCCGCTCGGTCGACGTCATGGGCTCAATAGGCGCGGGAAAGACCCTCCTCATCGAAAAGATGGCGGTGGAGCTGCGCCGCAAGGGCATAAGGGCGGCGGTGCTGGCCGGCGATGTCACCGGCCAGGACGATTTCGACCGTTTCCGGGCCCGGGACATACCCGCGGTTAACGTCAACACGGGCAAGGAGTGCCACCTCGACGCCCATCTGGTGGACCATGCCCTGGACGAGCTTGACCTGGACGCCATCGACTTCTTGTTCGTGGAGAACGTGGGAAATCTGGTCTGTCCGGCCGATTTCCCGCTGGGCACCGACTACCGGATGGTCGTGATATCGGTCACCGAAGGGGACGACATGATAAGGAAGCAGCCGCTCATATTCCTTGAGAGCGACATAGCGGTGCTGAACAAGGTCGATCTGCTGCCCTATGTCGACATGGACGTCGATCGGCTGGAGGGCGACTATGCCAGATTCAAGAAGGGTGCGAAGCTGTTCCGCACAAGCGCCAAGACTGGGGAGGGCATCGAGGAGCTGTTCAAGGCGTTGAACATCCACGCTTAGTTATTATTACCCTCTTCCTTTACCTGTGGCGGTGCTCGCATGAAGGTGCTTGTCGTTGGAGGCGGCGGCCGGGAGCATGCTCTCGCCGCGGCGCTGGAGCGCAGCGGAGCTGAGCTGTACTCGGCCATGAGGAACAACAACCCGGGGATCGCCAGGCTGGCAAAGGAGGTCCGACTCGTGAGGGAGACTGATGTCTCCAGCATCTTGGAGTTCGCCAGAGCGGCCGGTGTGGATATCGCCGTCATGGGCCCGGAGGCGCCCCTGGAAGCTGGCCTGGTGGACGCGCTCGAAGCAGAGGGCATAGGATGCGTCGGCCCGACGAAGGCTGCGGCAAGGTTGGAGACTTCGAAGAGCTTCGCCCGCGAGCTTATGCAGCGATACGGAGTTCCAGGCAACCTGCGCTTCGCATCGTTCGACGATCTCGATGAAGCGAAGGGATATGTCAGGGAGGCCGGGTTCGAACTGGCCATCAAGCCCGTGGGCCTGACCGGCGGCAAGGGGGTCAAGGTCCAGGGAGAGCATCTTCATGACATCAAGGAGAGCGAGGCGTATCTCGAGGAGATCTTCGGACAGGGCCTAGGCGGCGGAAGCGTAATCCTGGAGGAGAGGGCGGTGGGCGAGGAGTTCACGCTGCAGGTGTTCTGCGACGGGCGGAACGTAGTACCGATGCCTCTGGTTCAGGACCATAAGCGCGCCTACGAGGGAGACGTCGGGCCGAACACCGGCGGAATGGGCTCCTATTCGGCGGAGGACCATCTGCTGCCCTTCGTGAGCGAGTCGGACAAGGAGGCGGCGCTGGACATACTGCGGCGGACGGTGGAGGCAATTGCCCAGGAGGGGCACCCATACCGCGGAGTGCTGTATGGCCAGTTCATGCTGNNGTATAAGAGACAGGTCCAAGGGTCATCGAGTTCAACGCACGGTTCGGAGACCCGGAGGCGATGAACGTCCTGTCCATACTCGAGACTCCCTTCCTGGAAGTATGCGAGGGCATCGTGGACGGTTCCCTCTCTCCAAACGTGTCTTTCGCCAGGAAAGCCACGGTGTGCAAGTACGTGGTGCCTGCTGGATATGGGACGGCGCCGCAGTCCGGCAAGCCCATCGAGGTGGACGAGGAGGCGGTCGCTAGGGAAGGCGCCAGGCTGTACTATGCGATGGTGGACGGAGAGGCAGGCAGGGTCGTCACCACCACATCCCGTGCGCTTGGAGTGGTGGGCATAGATGATTCCATCCAGGAGGCCGAGGAGGCATGCGAGAGGGCCCTGCGCCACGTCCGCGGGGAGGCCATATTCGTGCGCCACGACATCGGGAAGGCGGAACTGGTGAACCGACGGGTGGAACATATGGCGCGGCTCAGGAAAGCGTAAAATAGGGAGCCGCTTGTTCCTTCATCCATGAAGAACCTTGAAGACATCGTTGACCGCATCGAGTCCCGTCTGGAGGAGAGGGACCAGGTCCGCGAGGTCGCCATCAAGTCCACCCGAGCCATCAACAGGCTCTCCGGCAGCATCGTCCATTCCATCCACAAGGGAGAGGACGTGAAGTCCATGATGCATGAGGCCATCGATGAGGCCCACCGCCTGCGAAGCCTGTTGGAGGACTATCCGGGAATGTGGGAGTCAGGACTTGTGGAAGGAGCTTTGCAAGAACTGGCCGAGGCCGCTGTTCTGTACGCGCTTGTCAATGATGAGGACGTGCCTGATCCGGATGAGATGGGGCTCCCCGGAACCGCATACGTTCTCGGACTGGCCGATGTCATCGGCGAACTGCGGCGCTTCGCCCTGGAACGCCTCAGGGAGGGAAAGGCCGACGAAGCCAGCAGGTACCTTGACATGATGGAGGAATTGTTCCTGGTCATAATGCGGTTCGACTTCCCGGATGCGATAATACCCATCAGGCGCAAGCAGGATGTTGCCCGCTCCCTTCTGGAGAAGACCCGGGGAGAGGTCGCCGTGGCGCTGAGCGCGGCCATGCTGCAGGCCAAGCTGGAGAGCATCTCCCGCAAGCTCTAGTAGTGCTTTCGCATCCTCTCCTCGATCTCCTCCTTCGGCGCCACACCCACCATCTGGTCGACCAGCTGGCCGTCCTTGAAGAACAGGATGGTGGGGATGGCCATTATCTTGAACCGCTGCACCTCGGCCTGGTTCTCATCCACGTTCATCTTCGCCACCGCGACCTTGCCGACGTAATCATCGGCCAGTCGTTCGATCGTCGGTGACAGCATGCGGCAGGGGCCACACCAGGCCGCCCAGCAATCGACCACCAGATTCGGATTCTGGTCCTTCACGCTGTTCAGGGCGCCCGGCTCGATCACTATTACGTTTTCTGCCATTTCAATCGGCGGAAATAATCCACGCTGACACTATTTGTTGATATCCTCGCCCCGATGATGCGGGCGGAAGGATCGTCGTGTGGACATTTGGCTACATTGCCTGATAGAACGTCGTGGCGGCGCAGATGGTGCTGCTCAGGCTGCCTCGATCGATACTGTCAGGGTTCCGCTTATCACCATATCGCTGGAAAAAGTGGAAAGAAAAGGAAGGAAAGGCCAGAGGCCTATTTCTCGGTGCCCTCAGGCTCGTGGGCGACGTTTCTTTTTCTTCTTGCCCCGGTTCATATAGGTGAAGAACACCACCACCAGGAAGATGACCACCAATATGGCGAGCAAGATGTTCAGCGTCCCCCAGCCTCCGTCCCCGACATAGAACTCCGTCACGAACTCGTTGCTTCCATCAGGGAAGGTGACGAAGTGCTGATCAGGGTCGATCACTACCTTGAGGACATGCCTCCCGGGCGAGAGGCTGGCCACGGACCAGTTGTACGAGACCTTTTGAGTGGTGGCCGCAGGGATCGTAGCATTCACCGTCCCTACGAGATCGCCGTCCACCCAGAACTGCACCGGGATGCCGACGGCGGTCACGTTGGCCGTGTTGACTATGTCGGCCGACAGGGTCACCGGCTCTACCACCTTTATCTCATAACGGGCATTGGCGCTCACCGAGCCGTTCTGGGACGAGACGCCGATGTTCACGGCGAACGTCGAGCCGATGGTTGCCGGCGCGGTCACGGTCAGGGTGAAGGTCCGGCTCGACGTCGTGCCCGATTTTGGAGTCACGGAGGCCCCCGAAGGAACGGATGCATTGTACTTCAGGAGGCCGTCAGGACCGCCTTCGACCTTCACCGTCAGGACCGCCTTCTCGCCAGGTATCATCACCTCAGGTCCGCTTACCTCGATCAGATAGCTATCGTTCTGGGCGGCCGCCGGGGCGGGGACGGCTATTGCGGCCATCACCAGTGCGGCGAGGACCGCCAGGGTCACGATTACCGCTTTCTTCTGCGTCCAAACACCCCCTTGTTGACTCTTAGTATCACAAGTACTGCTGCAAGCACCGCTATCAGGGCAAGCAACACCCAGGTCATCGCCGGAGCCTGTGGAGCACCGATCTTTGCGCCCTGTCCGGATGTATCCAGACCGATATCGCCCAGACTCAACTGCTCGACCTTGCCATCACCCTTGAACGGCTCTATGTGCTCAGAGGTGATGCTGTATGTAAGCGTGGGATTGGGGTCTGCGTCGAGACGGGTCCTCTCCAGATGGATGATTATCGTGGCGCTCTTCCCTGCGCTCACCATGACCTCCTCGGTCAGAGTGGAGCTTCCGGGAATGCGAACGGCCCAGCCCTTTTTTGCCAGTTCGCTTGCCATTTCGTCTGATATGGTGAATGTGTACCTGTCATCGATGTTGCCGATGTTCTCCAGCACTATCGGTAGCTTCACGACGTCAGTACCGTCCACCTGGGCCGGCCCGGCCTTCGCGTTCATCCGATATTCCGGAATGATGTTTACATCCACCTTCAGGGTGTCGCTGGCCCTGGATTTGGCCGATTGCACATTGATCGTTATCGGTGTATGCTTCACCTTGGCGTCGGAAGGCGTCTTTATCGTTATCGTCACGCTCATGCTCTGTCCCGAGGACAGGGTGACCCTGTTTTCCGAGAGAGTGACATTCCATGGGGAAGTGACCGTTATGATGTAGGTGTCATCGATGTTGCCGATGTTGCTTACCACGATCTCATAAGTCACTTGCTCCCCGGCTTTGACCTCTCTGACATCGCCATCCCATGAGAGTTCGACCACACCGACCTTCTGCTCCACCAGGTCTAGGTCGACGTCAGCGGAACCAGTGACCGGAGTGACAACAGAGGCCGACCGGACTACCTTGATGCCATCTTCTGTCACGGTGCTGACGGCAACGATCTGGTAGTTACCACTTGGCAACACTGCGGAATAACTGCCATCACTGCCGGTGGTGACCGTTAATCCGGACACTCCCAGGAAGGACACCTCAGCATTCGGTACAAGACTGCCATTGTACCTCACGACCCCGCTGACCAGGTTTCCTGGTACTGTAGTGAAGTTGACGGTAGCGTCAATGGATTGTGCCACGGTTATCGTGGTAAGCACCACTCTTGAATTGTTCGTACCATAGACCGCATACGTGCCAGGAGCAAGGTCCACGGTGTAGCTGTTACCAATGACCGTGGCAACAGCGTCGATGGCCGTCTCACTGAGCGCCGTGAAGGTCAGGGAGAACACATGAGCATCGATGGTGCCGCCGATCGTCACATTATCGTAACCCCAAGTGGTTGGAACGTCCAGTTTGACGCTGGATCCACTGATGGTCTTGTTAGCGGAACCGGTGTAGACGACGTACCGTGTCTTATCCTCGATGACCTTCTTCATGGCCAGCTCGGCACTGAGTGTGTAGGTACCATCTGGCAGATAGTCTGGCAGATAGATCTGATATTCGCCATTGGATTTCGTACTGATAGGCAGTTCAGCATTGGAAGTGGTGGGAGATATCGTCACCTTGGAGGTGCCCTTGAGGACGTCTCCATTCTCATCCAATATATGGCCGGACAGTAGGCTCGCCTTTTGCAGCTGTATGTTGATGGGACCCATGCCTTCCCTGACGTTCGTGTATCCAAGGTAGGCATAGTAGACGTCGCCATCCTTCATCTGGGCGTAGATCGTATAATCGCCAGGTACAAGGTATGTCCTTTCCTCGCCGATGTCGATCTCCTTGTCTACGCCTGCATCCGGATCGACGAACCGGATCTTGCCATCGACGATCTTTCCACCGCCTTCAACCTCGACGTCTAGGGACACCGAAACCTCCAGCTGAGCGATGAGATCCAGAGATGCTGGCGAGCGGCCGATCGGTACGGTCAGGGTGTCGTTGTAAACATATCTGTGGCCGTCCTCCTCGATATTGACTATGACGTTATATTTGCCCGGAGACAGGCTTACGCTGAACGCGCCATCGACTATCGGGGCAGTAGCGTCAGTCGCTCCTCCGCCGGCGTCATTGAACTCGATGATTCCATCCAGCAGACCGCCGTCTTGGCCAGTGACCGTTCCGCTGACCGTCTGGTTGAGCGCGACCATATTTATGTTCTCGGTCTTGCCAGCGAAGCCCTCGAGCGTGCGCTCCGCAGCCGCGTAGCCGCTCTTGGAGATGGTCAGCCGGTAATCTGATCCTTTTGGCAGTGTGATATCATACTTGCCCGAGGAATCGGTCAGGAACGAGATCGTTCTACCATCGTCAGTCGTGACCGTCAAGAGTGCCCCGGCTATGGCCTCGCCAGAGTTGGGATATCTGTTCCCATCGGCATCGCGGTACACAGTCCCCTTCAAGGAGGCGGCCTCGCCCAACTGCAGGTCGTAGACATCGATACCTCCGATGTCGATGTCACCCCAGAACGCCATTCCTGAACCGGCGGAGTATATGGAATATGTGCCGGGCAGCAGGAACAGCTTGTATTCCCCGTTCTCGTCTGCGGTGGTCCTGACTGACGACCCGCTGGAAGCGGTGAATATGACGATCGCATCGCTCACCGCATCGTTGCCCTTGACCTTTCCAGAGACCTCGGCGGCCTCTTCCAGGTCCAGGTCGATGGTTTGCAGGGTTCCGTCGGCCTCGAAGTGTTGCATGGCAACGTAATCGGTGCCATTCGAGGAGGTGAGCACATAGGCCGTGTAGTTGCCGTTGGGCAGGGTCACTTCGTACTCACCGTTCTCGTCAGTGGTGGCTGTGATCGGCTCATCCCTATGCTCGGAGAGGAAGCTCACTGTGACGTTTCCTTGACCCTTGCCGTCTAGCGTCACACTACCAATGATGCGTGTGGCATCGCGGAGGGTGAGGGTGACGGTCTCCACATCACCAACATCCAGGATGAACTCCTGGGAGTCCATGGTGAAGTTGCCGTCGGCCGGGCCAAGCGTGTAATTGCCTGGCAGCAGCTTGTCAAACTCGAACTGACCGCTCTCATCTGTGGTGACCCGTCTGGCCTCTCCACTGGCTTCGTCCTTCAAGGACAGATCCACGGATGGGGCTGGGCCTCCAGATTCGAATTCCACCCTTCCAGATATTGATGATGGCCTGACGGGGATGTCCAAAGTGGTATCTCCGTATTCATACAGGGAGATGGTCCTGTTGCCGAAGGGGTGACCGTCAAGCACCGCATAGATGTAGCTGCCTTCGTCGCGCAGCGCGATGAACCGGTATTCACCGGTGGCGTTGGTGGTGACCTCCTGCTTGAACTTGGTGTCGGGGTTCTCTAGGACCACCGTAGCGTTCTCGATGGCCTCATCGGTGGGATTATAGATACCATTCCCATTTTCGTCCCAGTACACCCTGCCGCTTACGATGGACACATCAAGTTCTAGGTCACCGTTAAGGGTGTAGCTCGCTTTGCGCATCGCCTGAGCGTATGATATGTTGTAGGGTTTCTCGGTGATGACCGATGCGACCTGGGTCTGCTTGTTCAGCGTGCCAGCGGAGTAAACCACCTTGATGTCGCCGAACGGAAGGATCAGTTCATAGTACCCATTCTCATCCGTCTTGACGGTGTGGTGAGGAATGCCGAACTCGTCGACCGCCGTGACATATATTCCCGCTAGCGGGGTCCCGTCCTTCGAGGTGGCATTGCCTCTCAGAATCGCCCCATCATAATATTGAATGAACACTACACCGCTGGTAAGTGTCGACGCGCTCAGGTCCACGGTGCCATGGTCGATGCCGGCCTCGATATCCTTCTGGCGCTGAACCGCCTCCTCATAGGAGATCGCATACCAGGATTCAGGATGCTGGGCTGCCTCGGTGCTGTTCAGAGGCGAGTAGTAAGCTGTGCGGTACACCTGCTTGAAGTGAGTGAGGTTCCAGGCGGGCATGGGGTCCATATCGGCCAAGCTGCCTGAGATTCCAGGTATGCCCTGCCCGTTCTTTCCCACATCCGATGGGCCGTAGCCCATCATGGCACGGTACAGCATGGTCTTGTAGAACGCATCCTTGTACACTATGGTGTAGTAAAGCACCATATCTCTTGGCGTGAGGTCCTGCACGGACTTGAGCAGACCCGTGGAGGTGACCGCCTTTATCTCATAGTAATCAACAGGCGCATTGGTGTACGGGTCGATGACCCTGTCAGACAGGGTGGCCGGCGCGTAGAAGATGTTGTTGAAGCTCGCGCTGAAGGGGAACAGGCGGCCATCGACCGCGAAGTAGCCTATGTCCTTCCCGCTGACCTCCCGCACCTTCGAGTAGATGTCGACCAAGCCCTCCAGTCCCGCATCCTGCAGCTCCACCCTGGCGGCCGCGTACTTGGCGTTCTGAGCGCTCAGGTCGTTGTCGTAAGGTCCGTACACATCGGGGTTGTTCTTGACCTCGTCGATGTAGGCGGACGGATTGTTCATGATTTCCTTGACCTTGCCGGCGTCGACGCCATGGCTGTTCATCACGGCCGCGATCTCATCGGTTACGCCAGTACCTTCCAGCAGACGGATGATCATCAGGGCGACGGCATCTTCCTCGCTGCCGGCGGTGATGAAGCTGCCAGCGAACTGATACCCGTTCTGGAAGTTGTCTGCCACGGTCGGATGCTTCCCCTGCTGGATGGCCTCGAAGCCATAGTCCCACCAGGACAGGAAGGCCGGGCGGTCCGCCTCTTCCACTCCACTGTCCTGTTGCGAGAACCATCTCCATGCCGTAGGCCAGTAGGTGCTGGGCAATGGGAGCGAATACGTGAACGCTCCCAGATACCAGAACGAACCTGTTGCGGTGTTGTAGTTCCCAGGCCTCAGGAAGCTGGGCATGACATCGTAAATCTGCTTGTCAAGACCGCGCTTGGTCTCCGACGGTATCCCCGCGTCGACAGCGGTCCAAACGTTAGGCGCCACGATGAGGAACGCCAGGAACAGGGCTCCGGCCACATGGCGCAGCTTGAACGCCTTGCGAAGCGTGGCCAACGGATTTGATCTGAAGCCCGAGAGCGCCCTTGATACCTCCTCGAACTTGATCGCCGCGATTATCAGGGCGAGTATCCACCCCGCTGCCATGGCGAAGGCCGGTGCAGCATTGAACATGAACCTCTGTGCCGAAGCCGCCATGTACATCGACACGCCCATCCACACCACTACGAAGATGAAGTGGGGCGAAGGGTTCTTCGGCACCTTGACGGCGGCCCAAACAAGTCCGATTATCGCCAACCAGAAGGTCACCGCACCGAACGACAGCGCCAGATTGGAGAATCCAGGCGCCTGAGCCTCGGCGATCGTGGAATACAGCTTGCTCTTGACGAGGTATCCCTGACCAGAGACTATCGCGTCGAACAGGCTCGGGGAGATTAAGTATACCGCGATCAAGGCCACGGCCACGATCGCCACCACGACGGGGATGGTCAGGGTCCAGGGGTAATCACGGCTGACCGTGAACAGGCCTCCGATGACCATCGATCCGAGGAAGAGATAGAAGGGAACGTCAAACCATTGGCTCCAGTAGTTCATCTGCCAATACAGCGGAGCGATCAATGCGAACGCACTGGCAAGCATGACGCCTACCACCATGAGCTCGCCCATGGAGTCGACGTTGCGGAAGCGATTGATGAGCACCTGGACCAGCAGGTACACGAGAATTATCACGAGGACATAGGTGAAACCTGTCCATATCATGGCCACGGTGGCCACGCACACCCCGCCCAGGAGGGCATAGATGAGCGAGCGATGGTTCATGCCAAGGTAGCTTTTGATGCCCTGGCGCACGGAGCTCGCGCTCTTCCAGTTCTCCACCCACTTCGTGCCTCGAATGCTCATCAAGGCGCGGAGAAGGAAGTAGAACGCGAAGACCACGAAGAAGAGGATCATGGCATCGTGGTCAGCATTGGCGAACACGCTGCGCTGGACATGGCCTGGCATGATCGCCAGGAGCAAGGCTGCCAGCAGGCCGGCGCGGTTCCCGAAGGCCGCGCGGGTGATCATGAAGACAGGTATGCATGTGAGGGCTCCCCATATGGCCGTCGATGACAGGAGGGCGTAGCCAGTGGCAGAGCTGATGTCCATGCCCGTTACGCCGGACAACAGCTGCCCCGTCACCGCTACCGACCAGTCAAACAAAGGTGGCCGGGCGTTCCTCATGCCAAGAGGATAGTTCAGTAGAGGGTCGTTGACAAGGTGGGAGCCAGTTTCTTGGACATACTCTATCACACGCTGATGATAATATGAGTCCGAACCTCCGCCGACCAAGAAGCCGTTGTCCACCGCGGTGGCATATCCGAAGTAGCTACGCACGAAGAGTGCGATCAGAATGATAGCGACTAGGATCAGGACGGTGCTCCAGTTCCTTCCAAGCCAGGTATCCTGGACGCGGGAACGAAGACCGCCCTTGAACGGCATCTTCTCCTTTAGGGCCTGGCCGCTTGGCCGTCCCTTATCGATCTCCATCATTAGGGTCTCCTGGAAGAATTGTCCACAGATTACGGGTCAGGTATATATAGAATATCCCCTTGAAGCCCGCTTCTGCTGGCTTCTTGTGAACATGCTGGATGCATCTCATTCTTAGTATTTAGATTGCCGCGTAGGCTTATCGATCGGCGATCTCCCTCGCTATCGTTTCAGCTGCCTCCCGGGGCCGCTCGGCGCCATAGATGGAGCGCCCTACGATCACATAATCCGCGCCGTTCGCTATCGCCGAGGAGGCGCTTCCACCTTGCGCCCCCACTCCGGGCGACAGTATCAGGAGGTCTCCCACCGCCTTGCGGATGGAAGCGATGCGCTCCGGCCGAGTGGCAGGTGCGATCACTCCCCGGGCACCTGCCTCCACCGCCATGGCCGCGAAGCGCTCAGCATGCATCGAGGTGAACTCCCGTCCCCCAGGGTGGGACATCTCCGTTACGACGAACACGTCATTTCCGTCCGCTGCCTCCACCGCAGCCTTCAGCGAGTCGGAGCCGGGGAATGCATGGACTATGAGGCCTGAAGCACCCCTCTGGAAGGTCTGCTCGGCGATGAGGCGAACGGTATTGGGTATGTCGGCCACCTTGAAATCACAGATGACGGAAGAGCGTTTTGATAGCTCTGTAATCATCTCCGGACCGCTGGACAGCACCAACGGCCAGTTGATCTTGATGGCGTCGACAAGGTCGCCGACCTCGTCCGCCACCCAAAGGGCCTTACTTACGTTCGTTTCGTCGAGGGCCAGTACGATTTGGCTGCTCTTCCTCATCCAGTCACCGCCAGGGGATGACGCTGCCGCTATTTAGATTGCCTCGCCCCGGTCAGGCCATGCGGGACGCCATGATGCGTCCCTTATCGATAATCCAATGATCGGGTATGTTCTGGTCCAAGGATGTCGACAGCATTATCATTCCCATGACGTTGCGCTTCGCGAAGATCAGGGCACGCATCTTCCTTGAAGGATGTCCGGGCGCTTCGATGAACGCGGCCATGTCGCCCAGGTCAAGCCTGGCAAGGCGCAGGAAGCTCATCCTCTCCAGGGTGCCGGCGAAGACCCTGGCAGCGGTTTCATGATCGTTGTATACCACCACCTCGAAACTGGCCGAGGCCTTCTCCTTCCCGTTCTCGGAGAGGGTGAACCTCCGGGCGGCGTAGTCCCGCTGGCCTAGCTTTGGTTGATCCAGTACGCTTACCTTGATCTCTCTCCATGAAGAGTTCGGATCCGGTCCCACGCACATGTCCCTGGCAGGCGTGCGTATTGGCTGATCATGCTCCACTCTGGCGAAAAACCCCCTCTCGAACGAGGAAACGGTAGAACCGTCCCCTCTATCTATCGACACCTTATTCCTCCCGATGAATTTATTCGAGCAGCTTGTATTTAGTCCTTTCAAAATGTACTAACTATCGTTAACATCTTTCCATGTCTTGCCCGTTATCTTTATAACGCCGCCCCTCCTCATTCGCCAGGATGGCAATGAAGAGTATGGAGGCTGGCTCCGCTTACACCGGCCGGCTTCCGAAGGGATGCCTCCAATGCCGCCGGGGCAGCAAGATGGTCCTGCTCATCACCGGCCGATGTTCTACTGGCTGCTTCTACTGCCCCCTTTCCCTGGAGAAGAAGGGCAAGGAGGTCCTATTCGCCAACGAGAGGCGATGCACTAGCGATGATGAGGTCCTTGACGAGGCGAGAATGATCCGGGCCGAGGGCACCGGCATAACCGGAGGGGATCCCGTGCAATGCATCGAGCGCACGTTGCACTTCATCCGCCTGTTGAAGAAGGAGTTCGGTGAGAGGCATCACATCCATCTATACACATCTTCACTGGACGTCCAGGCCTTCCGAAGGCTGGAGGAGGCCGGACTGGACGAGCTGAGGCTGCATCCCCCCGTGGAGATGTGGGATAGATTGGACGAGACTGATCTGGAGGAGTTCCTTCGCTCCACGTCCATGAAGGTCGGATTCGAGATCCCCTCGCTGCCGGAAGAGGAAGAGCGGACCGAGCGCCTGATCGATTTTGCCGAGAGCGTGGGAATGGATTTCGTCAACCTCAACGAGCTGGAGTTCTCTGAAGGTAACTGGGACGAGCTGAAGGCCAGGGGGATGGACATCCGGGACGAGCTGTCAAGTTCCGTTCGTGGAAGCGAGGAGGTCGCGCTTCGCCATCTCACGAAGCAGAGAGATATCTCGCTCCACTATTGCTCATCCCGCTTCAAGGACTCCATACAGCTGCGCCGGCGGATCAAGCGCCGTGCACGGAGGGCGGCGCGGCCGACCGACATCATAACGAGCGATGGGACATTGCTCAAGGGAGTGGTAGAAGGCCCTGCAGACGAGATCTTCGATGCCTTGAGGAAGCTTGAGGTTGAAGAGCATTTGTTCTATGAAGATAAAGAAAAAGGAAGGGTCGAGGTTGCCCCCTGGGTTTTGGAGCATATAGCCGACCGGCTTCCGTTCGACTCCTTCCTGGTGGAGGAGTACCCCACGGCCGATCGGCTCGAGGTCGAGCGGGAACCGCTCAGGCCACGCTGATGCTCTGGACGTTGTGATGCCGGTTCACGATGTCCCTGGCGATCTTGAGGTTGCGGCCGTTCTTGCCGATCGCGCGCCCCTTGACCTGCGGGTCCACCGTGACCGTGGCGTGCACCACGGTTCCACGGTTCTCGATGACCACGTTCTGCACGTTGTAGTTGTAGAACACGTTCCTGATGAACTTCTCCGCGTCATCGGAGTATTCGATGACCTGGATGTTCTTTCCGGTCTGGTTCTTTAGGCGGATGACGTTCTCCCCGCCCTTGCCAACCGCACGGTTCGCCTGACCTGGCTCGACCACAAAGACGAGCTTGTCCTCGGCCTCCATGCAGTCCTTCACCCTTGTCTTGGTGACCTGTTCGAACAGGTTGATGTATCGGAGGGTGTCTTCTGTGAAAGTGATCTCGATAGGCATATGATCACAACGAAAGGATGTTCGATGTCCCCTTGTCGATTACCGCCAAAGCGGACACTGAGAACGGTTTTCCACATAGAGCTCCTAGCTCCATGTTGTTCCCCTCAAAGCGGAACACCTTCGTGTTGTGGTTTCCCGATTTGAGGAATTCACTCGGGCAGTTGTCGGCCACGATGACCAGCTTGGCCTCGCCGCCGTTGACTGCCTTCTCTGCCTGCTGCACGCCGTAGACCACCTTGCCGGTGGTCGCAGCGGCCTTTATCGCTCGTCCCAAATCTATCATTGTTGTGCCCCCTTTCGCTTGGGCTCATACACAAGGTTGACAGCACCTGTACCTAGTGTAACCGGTTGTCCTACTATGATGTTTTCTGCCACTCCGTCTAGGAAGTCCGTCTCTCCGGTGAGGGCTGCGTGCAAGAGATGAGTGGCGGTGATCTCGAAAGCTGCCCTTGCCAGTACGCTCGACTTCCTACCCGATATACCGTGCCTGCCGATGGCCTTGACGTCGCCGTCATTGGTCATCAGGTCGGCAACGAGCATGATGTGCCTGATATCCACGGTTAGACCCTGCTCCTCCAAGGTTCGAGAGGCCTCGTGGATGATGCTGTTGCGGGCTGCCTCCACTCCCAGCACTTCATAGATCTCCTGGATGGAGTTGGTGGTGGTCCTGCTCGGGTCCACATTCTCCTCCACCAGTACGTCGCGCAGGTTGGAGCCAGCGGTATATATCACGTATTCGTTGCCCTCCTTCCTCAGGATGGCCCTCTCTATGCCGCTGATGCCCTGGATGACCGCATCCCGGGCAGCCTGAACTATGCTCTGGAGCTTTCTGAAGGATGGTTCCTCGGTCTCGGACGTAGAGAGGATGATCTTGCCATCCTCGATCCTTGCCAGCTTCCTCAGCCGGCGGTCCTTGTCGAGCTTCTCCACGATCTGCTCGAGGGTTATGTCCTTCTGCTCCATCTTGATCTCGTCGGGGTGCACTATGACCCTCATGTTGACGATGTCGGTCTCGATGTCAGCGATGTCGAGCAAAGTGGTCTTCTCGATCCTGGAAGCGACCTTTCGAACGGCGTCGACGTCGCCGGCCAGCTCAGGCTTTATGTGGATCTCCATCATCGGGGTGCTGGGAACCCGCCTGGCGTCCACGATCTCGATGAGACGTGGAAGACCCAGAGTGACGTTGATCTCCGCCACACCGGCGTAGTGGAAGGTACGCATGGTCATCTGCGTACCCGGCTCCCCAATGCTCTGAGCAGCCAGGATGCCGGCCGATTCATTGGCGTCCATGAGGTGCTCTCTGAAACGCTGGTCGGCCTTCTTGAGCAGCGCCTTGATGCTGTCCTCCGGAAGCTCGTATCCGTCGATTCGAGATGCCAGTTCAGATATGACGCGCCTTGATAACCTGAGGTCCATCTCATCGGCCATATCGGTCAGCCTCTCCTCCATGGGAGTGAGGGGTTCGGTCTTTGAGACCTCGTGGAACTCGATCTTGGACTCAGGGGCGGCATCTGCGGCCTTCTTTTCCGTCTTCCTCGTACCCTTCTTGGGAGATCCCACGACCTTAAGCACTTTCGCGGCATCTTCCTCGGTCAATCCCAGCTCCACAAGGTCGCTGGTCGACGCCTCGGCTATGGAGCCTAAGCTGGTGTACCGGGACAACAGGAGGTCTATCGTGGCGTCGGGGAGACCTCGGCGGCGGAGGGCGTTCTGGGTGTCCTTAAGGGCCATCAGTCGTCACCTCCCATGTCATACTCAGGTTCTTCAAGCTCTTCCTCCTCGATCGTCTCCATGAGGTCCTTCTCCACCGTGGCGTACCCTATCTGCTTGGTCTCGCCTATCTTGGCAAGGAGGTCGGCCTCGTCGCCCAGGACCTCGGAGAGGATGTCGTCGACATCCACGGCATCACCATGCACGCTGCGGGTAGGATCGATGCCGTCCTCGCCATAGTGCAGTTGCACTATCATGTCCGCAGTGTTTCGAACGGTGCCGTCCTGCTTCAGCTTGAGGTCCTCCAGAGCGCTGATGAGACGGCGCTGCATGTAACCGGATCGGGATGTCCTGACGGCCGTGTCCACCAGACCTTCCCTCCCACCCATGGAGTGGAAGAAGAACTCGGTCGGGGTCAGTCCGCTCTTGTAGGAGTTCTTGACGAACCCCTTGGCCTCTGCTCCCAGGTCGCCCTTCTTGAAGTGGGGCAGCGTCCGGTTCCAGTAGCCACGGGAGAGCCTTTCTCCCCTGACCGCTTGCTGACCGATGCAACCAGCCATCTGGGACAGGTTTAGCATAGAACCCCTGGCACCGGACCGGGCCATGATGACCGCCGAGTTGTGCATACCCAGATGTCGTCCGGCGATCTGTCCGGCCTCATCACGGGCGCGGCCCAGTACCTTCATGACCTCTACTTCGAGTGTCTCGTCCAGGGTGCGGCCAGGCATCTGCTCCAGTATGCCCTCGTGGTATGCCTCGACCAGGTCAGATACCTTCCTGATGGCGACGTTGAGGGCGTCGGTGATCTGGGCGGTAGCCTCTGCAGGGATGTCCTCGTCGTCGATGCCGGTGGTGAAGCCTTTCACCATGATGGCGCCGATGGCGATCTTGGTCACGTTGTCCAGGAACTCCCTCGACGCATCGGGCCCATAGTCGCGGGTGATCTTGTCCAGGATCCTGCCCTTGAACGAGCCTATCGCCTTCTCGTCGATGGTTCCCTGGAGCAGCACCCCGTTGCGTATCTTGACGAACGCATCGATCTCACACTCCTCCTTCTTGCAGGTCGGGCAGTTCTGGCATATGGACGCCCTGAAGGTCATCCTCAGGTCATCAGGAAGGATCAGGGAGAATAGCTCATGTCCGCCCCAGCACTCCTTGCCATCGATCAGATGCGGCTCGGGCAGGGGCTTGCCATAATGGACATTCGTGAGAATGCTGAGGACCTCCTGCTTGCTGAAGAGGGGGTTCTGGTGGGTCAGCATGTAGGTCCCTGTGATGTGGTCGTGGATGGCGCCGATGATGGGGCCTCCGAACCTGGGGGACATGATATGCTCCTGAACCCTCATCAGGATCATCGCTTCAGCCCTGGCCTCGTCGCTCTGCAACACGTGGAGGTTCATCTCGTCGCCGTCGAAGTCGGCATTGTACGGCGGGCACACGCAAAGGTTGAAGCGGAAGGTCTTGCCTGGCATCACCCTCACCGTGTGGGCCATCATGGACATTCGGTGCAGGGACGGTTGCCTGTTGAACAGAACGACGTCCTTGTCCATCAGATGCCTCTCCACGATGTAGCCGGGTTCCAGTCCTTCTGCGACGAGCTCGGCGTTGCGGTCGGTGATCTTCACCCTCCGGCCGTCTGGGCGGATGATGTAGTTCACTCCAGGGACATACTTCCCATCCCGCAGTTCCGGCTCGTTGCCGTTCAGGATCATCTGCCTGAGGGCCTCGATGTTGCTGACGGTGACGTGCACAGGCACGGTTAGCTCCCTTGCGGCCTCGTAGGGGACGCCGACCTCGTTTATGGACAACATCGGGTCAGGCGAGATGACGGTACGCGCAGAGAAGTTGACCCTCTTACCGGACAGGTTGGACCGGAAACGCCCCTCCTTGCCCTTCAGCCTCTGCACCAGGGTCTTCAGAGGCCGGCCGGAGCGGTGTCTTGCCGGAGGTATGCCCGAAGTCTGGTTGTCGAAGTAGGTGGTGACGTGATACTGTAGGAGCTCCCACAGGTCCTCGACGATCAGCTGGGGGGCGCCAGCGTCACGGTTCTCGCGGAGGCGCTGGTTGATCCTCAACACATCGACCAGTTTGTGGGTGAGATCGTCCTCCGAACGGTCGCCGGACTCCAGTGTGATGGAAGGGCGCACCGTGACAGGCGGAACGGCCAACGCAGTAAGGACCATCCACTCCGGGCGGCAGGTCTCAGGGTTTATGCCCAGCGGGGGGAGGTCCTCGTCAGGTATGCGCTCCAGGCGCTCCCTTACCTCCTTGGGGGTGAGCTTGTGCCCGTTCTCGCGGAAGGTGGTGGGCTTGTCCAACGTGATCTTTTCCTGAGGCTCGCCGCAATGAGGGCAGAACTCCTTCTTGGACGCTCCCTTTGCGGTCTCCTTCGCCATCAGGCGGTAGTCGATGTAGTCCCCACCCAGGTCGTCTACGGCATCCATCTCCTTGGACGCTTCGGCTGCCTCCTCCTTGGTCATGAGCAGGCGGCCGCAGGAGCGGCAGGTGGACTGCAGAAGCTTCTTGATCTCCTTGACCAGACCCACGTGGATGACCGGCATGGCCAGGTCGATGTGCCCGAAGTGGCCAGGACATTCGTCCACCTTGTTGCCGCAAGTCTTGCAGCGCAGTCCAGGTTCGATGACGCCGAGATGAGGGTCCATGAGCCCCATGTCGATGGGGAACCCGTCGTCGTCGTAGGTGTCGGCGGTGATGATCTTGGTCGCCGACATGCGCCTGATCTCTTCGGGCGAGAGGGCGGCGAACCTTATCGACCCGATCCTTTTCGAAACGCCTCGCATCATCTTAGGTCCTCCAGCTGAAGACGCATGACGACTCCAAGTGAGAGCAGTTCGTCCAGAAGCAGTTTGAAAGCATACGATGTCTGAACAAGATGTACATTGGCATTGTTCCCACAGACAGGGCAGCGGATCGCTCCCCTGCGGTCCATCATGGCGATGTGTCCGCAGTTGGGCTGTCCGCAGACATGCAGATAGGTGCCGTCCGACTCGTCCAACAGGCGATCCTTGATCACCATCGCCGCCCCGTGGCCGATCAGGCAGTCCCTCTCCATCTCACCGAACCTGAGCCCGCCCTGTCTGGAACGGCCCTCGGTCGGTTGTCTGGTCAATATCTGCACCGGTCCGCGAGAACGCACATGCATCTTGCCCGCCACCATGTGGTGCAGCTTCTGATAGTAGATCACGCCCGTGAATATGTTGGCCTCGATCTTCTTCCCCGAGCGCCCGTCGTACATGACCTCCTTGCCAGTGTGGTGGAAGCCGTTCTGGACCAATGCCTCGCGGAGCGCCTCCTCCTTCTCACCGGAGAAGGAAGTACCGTCTATGGCCCTTGCCTCCATCGATCCGACCTTTCCGCCGATCATCTCCAGCACGTGGGCGACGGTCATACGCGAAGGGATGGCGTGAGGGTTGATGACAAGGTCAGGGGTCACGCCGTCCACCGTGAATGGCATGTCCTCCTGGGGAACGATCAGACCGATGACACCTTTCTGGCCGTGCCTGGACGCGAACTTGTCGCCAAGCTCGGGTATCCTCTCATCACGCACCTTGACCTTCACCAGGCGGGAACCGTTCTCAGACTCGGTGAGCATGACCGAGTCGACGTACCCGCTCTCGCCTGGGCGGATGGTGACGGAGGTCTCGCGCCTCTTCTTCGGCGTCAGGAAGTCCGTCTCCTCCTCCAGGAACCTTGGCGGAGAGGTCTTTCCGACCAGGACGTCGCCGCCGGACACCCAGGCCTCGGGCGATATCAGGCCGTCCTCTCCCAGGTTGGCGTATGCCAGGTCGGCGCGGGCCCCGCGGACGTCGGGCGACGGGATCTCGAAGTGGTCCTCCTGACCTCCGGGATAGCGGCGTTCCTCCGCGCGATATGTGCGGAGGAAGGTGGAGCGGCCAAGGCCGCGCTCCACGGACGCCTTGTTCAGCACAAGAGCGTCCTCCATGTTGTATCCATAGTATGAAAGGACCGCGACCACGAAGTTCTGGCCGGCCGGCCTCTCGTTGAAGGATATGAACTCCATGGGCTTGGTCTGCACGAGCGGTTTCTGGGGATAGTGCAACAGGTGTCCGCGGGTGTCAGGCCTCCTACGGTAGTTCGTGCAGCTGAGACCAAGGGACTGCTTGGCCATGCCCGATCCCATGGTCACACGCGGGGAGGAGTCGTGCTCGGGATAAGGCACCATGGCGGCGGCCACTCCCAAGATGCACATGGGGTCGACCTCGAGATGGGTGTGCTCCGGCTCGAGGAGCAGGGGCGTGGTCATCTCCCCGCCGCAGTTCTTGCATAGCAGAACCGCATCCGCTGACTCGGCGCCGGGGTTCATCCAGTCCACATCGGTGGGGGACAGGGCCTTCTTGCAATGAGGGCATCGTTCCGGCGTCTCGTATGGCTCAACCGCGACGTACGCATCCTCTTCCTCTTCGGCGTCGATCCATTCCATCACGCCTTCCCTGAGGAGATCGGACCAGTTGATCCTGCCTTCCCTGACCTCCTCTATGTGCTTGCGGGTCAGGATGGTGCGCCCTTCCTGCACGATCAGGACAGGGCGGCGAAGTCGGCCCTCATCGCAGTTGATGATGACCTCGTTCATCTCGTCGTCGTAACGGATGTTGATCTCCGTGGAGAGCAATCCCTGACGTCTGCCGGCGCGGATCTCCGACACCAGCAGCTTGGGGTTGTCTATCTGCCCTATCAGGTCACCGTTCACGTACACCTTGGCGCCGCTGCGGACATCATCCGCCCTTACCTCGGTGACCCCGCGGTCGCGCAGAATCCAGTGGACATCCTCTTCGCGGAAGCCTTCCGATACGTCTATGATCAGTGCCGCGTTCTTGACCAGTCCGCAGTTCTGACCCTCAGGGGTCTCGTTGGGGCATAATCGGCCCCATTGCGTGGGGTGCAGGTCACGGGCTTCGAAGTGAGGCTGTGAGCGAGTGAGCGATGAGGTCACCCTTCTCAGGTGGGACAGCGTGCTCAGGTTGGAGGTACGATCGAGCAGCTGAGAGACGCCTGCTCTACCGCCCACCCAATTCCCAGTGGCGAGGGCGTGTAGCAGGCGGTGGGTGAGGAGGTCGGGCCGAATGGAGGAGCTTACGCGCAGCTCCTTCTTACGGGCGAAGTTCTTCTCGAGCTGATACTTGAGGTCCTTCATGACGTTGGTGAAGGCCACCCGGAAGAGGTCCTCCATGAGGTCCCCTGACAGCTTGAGGCGCTTGTTCGCATAATGGTCCTTGTCGTCCTCCTTCCTCATCCCTATGCTGAGCTCCAGGACGTTGCGGGCTATCCTACCAAGGAAGTGGGCCTTCTTGATGCGGTCCTCCTTAGTGTCGCCCAGGTGGGGGAGCAGGGAGCGGTCGATGATCGATTCGACCTTCTTCTCCCTGTACTCCTTGGCCTGACCGGTGGCGAACTTGCGCTCCAGATAGGTGATGGCGTCCTCGGTGGTGAATATGCCGTTTGGAGGGTACAGCTTCTTATCGTGACACTCCTCGATGTTTGCATAAACGATGTTGGCCATCTCCGGAACGCTCACGATGGCGTCGTAGATGTCCTTGTCGTTCTCCATCCCCAAGGCCTTCATCAGGGCAACGAGCGGGATCTGCCCCGAAGCAGCGGGAACGGTGACCATCAGGATGCTGTCCTTCTTCTTCTCCACCAGGGTGAGGGCACGGTATCCTTCCTTCTGAGAGAAGACCTTGGCCACCTCCAGCTGAGTGCCGTATCTCTCGTTGAACTCGACCATGACCCGGTTTGGCGCGAGGTCCTCCAAGGTAATGAGCACCCTTTCCGTTCCTCCGATGATGAAGTATCCGCCCGGGTCGGCAGGGTCCTCCCCGGCCTCCATCAGCTTTCGGCGGTAATCCTCGTCCGTCAGTTCGCGCTCATCCTCCATGTTGTCCCGATGGAGGGTGCAGCGCTTGGAGCGAAGCATGATGGGAAGGTCGCCGAGATGCACCCTCTCAGGCTCCTTCTCTATGCCATCCTCTATTATCGTGAAGTCCAGCTCGATGGGCGCCAGATAGTTCAGGTTCCTCAGCCTGGCCTCCATCGGGGTGAGGCTGTGGGTCGCCCCGTTGGCTTCCCGGACTACGGGGAGGCCCACGCGAATGGTCGGGCGAGCCTGAGGGTCTATCATGCCTGTCTTCTCATCCCTCTTGCGGCCCACCCGGATCTTGATGACGCGGCCGTCGGTGCGGTTCGGGTCCAAGCTGATGATGCCGCGCTCGGTGTCGTCCGCAGAGACTCGCAGGTTGTCAACGATCTTCTGCATCCTGCTGTTGGGATTGTCCAGGGTGGAGAGGAAGTCGTTGTAGCTGGAAATATGATGGTTTACTATACTGCTCTCCTTGAAATAAAGGTCGATTAGGTCTCGCAAGAGTGTTTCACCCCTTTACATCCTTAACTACTAGGCGGTAGACCTCGAACGATCCGGCGGTGGCGCTCTTGCGAACGATCCGGATGATGCGCCCCTCCGATATGGGGCCGTGTATCCTCTCCAGCACCTTGATGCAGGCGTCCCCTTTCCTGATCTTGGGAAGTTGATCCTTCGTGATTTTCAGCTCGGACAACTTCTGCTGGGCCTCCTCCTCGGACATCAGATGATGTTCCGGGACGAGGGTGTGCGTTAAAACGTTGAAATCTGATTCGGCCACCTTAAACCACCTCGATATCTTTTACTGAGCACTTCTCGCACCGTGCCAAAGTTATAAAAGACCACCCCGTTGGCTTCCCGACCATAGTGCCTTCCATTCGTCCTTCTCCTTAAATGTCAGAGCGGGCTCGCGGGGATTTTCGGAGAGCACGGGAAGGCCGTACCCTTTTCGAACCCCGGACCACCTGGTTAAAAGCCAGATGCTCTTTCTAGGGATAGATGCGCGAGCAGTGCTATCCTACCTAGCTGAGCTACGAGCCCTTGGCAAGCTAACCGGCATTGTAGAAAGGCATGTAAAGCCTCAAAGTATATAATCGTTCCCGATGCCGGCGAAGCTCGCTACGGAACCCGTCGCCAACCGGCCACCATAGACGATGGAAGAAAACGTTCGGCCATAATATTTATTTTTCATGCTTACAGCGGACGGGATGATGAGGATATCACCGCTCATCCCTCATCGCATCTCGATCGCGGACGGTCGCTGAACATAAAGCCGCCCTGAGCAAGAAAGCTATGTCTATCCGCGGCTCCCTATTGTCATCGTGAACGGTGCATCATCGGCCAAGCGATCGGCGAAGGTGTTTCTCTACGATGAGATGCGGTTTCACAGCGAGGAGGCCCCCGTCGAAGAAGCGATCGGACAAATAGGTCGATCCGGGGTGATATGGATAAGTATAGACGGGGGGCTCGACTGCGAGTTGATGTCCCTCATTGGCGCCAAAGTGGGGATAGACCCCGGTGAGATGAGCTCCGTGATCGCCTTCTCCCGGGGTAGGGCGCGGATGGAGGACCTCGGGGACACTGCCTTCCTCGTCTGGTCGACCGCCAATCGCACAGACGGCTCCATGGACCCCCAACCGTCATATTACCTTCTTGGACCAAACTACATGATATCGGTTCAGGAAGGAGAAGATCACTATGCGGAGGTCGTCGACCGGCTAAGGAACGAGGGTTCACGTCTAAGGAAGAGCGGCCCTGGCTTCTTGCTGTACTCCATCCTGAACGCCACTGCAGAGGAGTTCTTCGATCGCATGGAGGAACTGTCGGACAGCATCGGCGAACTGGAGGACCTCATCATATCCGATTCCAACCACGGTGTGCTGGTGGAGATAGGAAGAATGAGGGGGAGGATAGGATTCATGTGGAGGACCATATGGCCCTTGAGGGAGGCATCGGCATCCCTGGCGGAGAGGCCGACGTCGGTCATGGGAGAGAGCGATCGGGCATATTTCTCCGAGCTGTTCAGCAGCTTCGATCTGCTTCTACATGAGATAGACTCGCTCGACCAGATAATCCCCCAGCTCATCGACCTTTATGAAAGCAGCACAACTCGGCAGCTTAACCAGATAGTGAAGGTGCTGACCCTCTTCTCAGTGCTGTTCGCTCCGCTCACCCTCATGGTAGGCATCTACAGCATGAATTTCGAGAACATTCCTGGGCAGGATCATCCTCTCGGGTATTCGTTCCTGATGTTCTTCATGCTGATCGTGTCTGCCCTCATGCTGCTGTACTTTTACAGAAAAGGTTGGCTGGGCTCAAGGGAGAGGGGTTAAATACATAAACAAAACTTCATCGGCTCACATTCGGTGATCATCATGGATTATGAAAAAGTCTGCAGCTCATGCGGTATCCGTTTGGGCAAGGGAGACGGGATGGCGTTCTTCAAGTGCCCCAACTGCGGAGAGGAAGAGATTGGACGTTGTCACAACTGCCGCGATCAGAGCGTCATCTATACCTGCAAGAAGTGTGGGTTCTCCGGACCGTGAGGGATCTCCATGGGAAAGGTAGCTGCTGTCTACAACGTCGTTCCAGAGAGTCCCGAGGTCCCGGTCGAGGAGGTCATGGAGAATATCGCCAAGAACGCTCCCGCCGGGGTCGAAGTGGCGACCATGAATGTCAAGCCCTTCGCTTTCGGCCTCAAGATCATCGAGGTCACTGGCATAATGGACGACACGGAAGGATTGATCGAGAAGTTCGAGGAGTCCCTTCGTTCGGTGCCTCGTGTGCAGGGCGTAGACTCCGTGACGATAACCCTGATCTGATCTGGTAAACCCTTTCTATCCCATGGCCTCCGAGCCGGGCGACGGTCTGAGCTCGGCGCCATGGCGGCATTTCCGAACGCTTTCTTCTCATCGCCGCATCAGGCACCATGATCCAGGGCGTCCCAGGCACCGCATTGACCGCCTGTGACGCCAAGACGCCGTATCTGGCGGCATCATGGAACAATTCGGCACATCGGCACTGGCCACCATGGGCAAGAACGCCGGCCCTTCTCCCCGTCCCCCCCCCGACCATTGGGTCGAAGGAGGCTACGGCACCAGGAGGTCGAAGCCGGTGGATCGGTCCTTCTCCCGTCGGGCGGTGCAGTCGTCCAACTCTAGGATGACGACCTCCAGTATCGTCCACACCACCACTCCGGCTCGTACGCAGCCCGCCGACCCCCCTCCCTCGCGACCGACGGCCGCATGAGAATGGAGGGAGGGGCGGCCCTCCTCATCGGGGAATATCGTGCCCACGCCGGCGAGCTCATGCACTTCGTCGAGGCGGTGGATGATGGGTATGATGGGGTTGGCGTTTCCGTTCACCGGCCCAGAGGTCAGCCTGCTGCTTTCATCAGCGGCGCCGAGCATGATCACCGCCGCGCACCGGATGCCATGTTCCGCGGCGAAGCTCTCCAGCACCTCATGGACCACCTCGCCCTGCTCGAGCCGTACCACGAACACTCGACCGGGGCGAGCCTGGGAGAATTTCAACTTAACACCTGAAGAAATGGGAAGGGGTTTGGGTTCACTCCGGAGGGTTCCGGATGAAACCTTCGCTCATCAGCATCTTGGTCTGGCTCCTGGCGCGCCCGATTGCGGTCCTGGCGCGGTTCTCCAGCTCCTCGCGGCTCAACGTCACCCTGGCGATGCCGGTCTCTATGGCCTTCATACCCACGGCCACTGCCTCTCGGATGAAGACCTCGGGATCATCCATGCCCGGAACGATGTATGTCTCCGAAAGCCCATGGTCCTCGGCGGTCTCGGCGATGGCGTGTGCTGCGGCGATGCACATCTCGTCGGTGATGGTCCTGGCGCGGACGTCCAGGGCGCCACGGAAGATGCCGGGGAAGCCCAGGGAGTTGTTGACCTGATTGGGGAAGTCGGAGCGTCCGGTGGCGATGACGCGAGCGCCGCCCTCCTCGGCCTCCCATGGCCAGATCTCCGGTATGGGATTGGCGGTGGCGAACACGATGGCATCATCGGCCATGTCTGAGACCCACTCCTTCTTGATCACTCCAGGTCCAGGCCTGGAAGCGGCGACCACGATGTCGGCGCCCTTCATCGCTTCTGCGATGCCTCCCACCACGCCTTCGGCGTTGGAGTTCTCGCACATGTACCACTTCTCAGCATGACTGCCCTTTATATCCTCCCTGCCAGCATGCAGCGTTCCCTTGGAGTCCACCATCACGATGTTCTTGATGTTGAACCCCGCAGCGACCATGATGCGGGCGATGGCGATATTGGCCGCACCGGCGCCTATCATGGCGACCTTTGACTCGGATATCTTCTTCCCCACGACCTTGTGGGCGTTTATCGCTCCCGCCGCCACGATCGTGGCAGTTCCCTGCTGATCGTCATGCCAGACGGGGATGTCCATCTCCGCCCTCAGGCGGTCCAGTATCTCAAAGCACTTGGGGTTGGAAATGTCCTCCAGATTGATGCCTCCAAAGGAGGGGGCCAGGTACTTCACCGTCTTGATTATCTCCTCGGTGTCCTTGGTGGCCAGGCAGATGGGTACGGCGTCGACCCCGCCCAGGTACTTGAACAGGAGCGCCTTTCCTTCCATGACGGGCAAGCCAGCCTCGGGGCCTATGTCCCCAAGGCCCAACACCCTGGTCCCGTCGGATACGACGGCCACCATGTTGCCCTTGCTGGTGTGATCATAGACCCTGTCGGGGTTCTTCTGGATGTCCTTGCACGGCTCCGCTACGCCGGGAGTGTACCAGATGGCGAAGTCGTTGAGGTTGCGCACCGGGCATTTGGCCGTGATCTCGATCTTTCCCTCGTAGAACGGGTGATACTTCATGGCCAGCCTGGCGGGCTCATATGCTTTCTTCAGCATTTCTTCCTCGGATGTCTTATCAACGGGCTTCATGAACATTACTCCGCGACCCCGGGGACAAAGGTTCTCTCAACCGGGACTTTCCGAAACTTACGATATTATTATTTAACCGTTGGGGAGGAGTACAGAGATCGAACGCACAAGTGCGGACGTATTGCACGAACACCCTACGGATTTCGTCGCTCTAGTAATCCTTCGGGAAAACGTACTCCTTCTTCGATTAATCACCTATCGAACGATTGGAGGGTTTGCCGCCCCGCCCGTGCGCGTTATGCACGAGGACATGAATCTTAGATATAGAACGGCATCCTTGGCGACGGTCATGAGCAGGGAGCTTCAGGCGGTCATTGTCGATTGCTTCGTCGATGAGCCTGCGTGTCTTGGGGTGCCCCCCTACCTCTCGCCCCAGGTGCGGGCGGCCGCGGGAGCGGCCAAGGATGCTGGCGCCGACGTGACGTACGTCACCATCGAACAGGTGAGGAAGGGCGAGAGGATCCCTCAGGCCGACGTCAGCCTGGTGATGGCGGGCACCGCGGTCCCGGGAAAGTATCTGAGGGCCATGCCAGCGTCCGGCAGGGAGGTGCGAGAGCTGGCCAGCCGGCTTCCCGGCATCAGGGTCCTGGGAGGCCCCGCCGTTCTGGATCCAGCGCAAGGCGATGGATATCACGTCCTGGCAAGGAACGACCCCGCCATGGTGCTCCACATTCTGCTTCGCGGGGAGGAGCCCCGGAATCGATGGAGAGGTCTGGAGGAATGGAACCGCTGGCTTCTGCTCGGCTCCGACATTGCGACACAGCATCCCGATTTCCCGCAGCCTTTGATAGTCGAGATCGAGACCTACAGGGGATGCCCCCGCTATGCTTCAGGAGGCTGCTCGTTCTGCGTCGAGCCGATGAAGGGCGCCCCGGTGACCAGGGATGAGGAGGATATCATCAGAGAGTGCGCCGCGCTGCGGGAGGCCGGCGTGAGGAACTTCCGGCTGGGGGCGCAGACCTGCATCATATCCTACAAGGCCGACATGTCCAGCGACCCGCCGAGGCCCAACCCCGCGGCGGTGGAGCGGCTGTTCTCGGGCATAGCGGCCCTCGGTCCGGACGTGCTGCACGTCGACAACGCCAATCCTGCGGTCATCGCCTCCTATCCGGAAGAGTCGAGGGAGGTGCTGGGATCCCTCGTCAGGCACTGCACGGGCGGGAACGTCCTCGCCCTAGGGCTGGAAAGCGCCGACCCTGCGGTGCGGGAGGCCAACAACCTCAATGCCACGGCCGATCAGGCCATGGATGCCATCCGCATGATAAACGAAGTTGGGGGCGCCATGAGCGAGACGGGCCTGCCTAGGCTGCTTCCCGGGCTCAACCTCATCATCGGCCTGGATGGAGAGACCTCGCGGACCCTTGAGCTCGACCGCGCTTTCTTGAAAGAGGTGCTCGACAGCGGTTGCCTGCTCAGACGGTTGAACATTCGGCAGGTCATGCCGCTGAGAAGGGATTATCGATCGCCGGTCACCCGTTCACAGTTCATCAGGTTCAAGGAAAGCGTCAGGGAGGACATCGACCGTCCCATGCTACAGCGCCTTGTGCCGGCCGGGACGGTCCTCAGGAACGTATACACCGAGGCCAGGGAGGGCAATGTCACCTTCGGACGGCAGATCGGATCGTATCCCCTGCTCGTCGGCTTCCCATATCCCATCGATCTCGGACGGTTCGTAGATGCCACCGTGCTCTCATGGGGCCATCGAAGCATCACCGCGGTCGAGCGGCCGCTAGGGATCAATTCCTGCTCCCTTGCCGCGCTCGAGGCTCTCCCGGGGGTGGGGAGGAAGCGCGCCATTCGCTTGTTCCGTAAGAGGCCGCTGCGTTCGTTGGACGATCTCGTTGCGGCGCTTGACGATCGCGGGGTGGCCGAGGGCATCCTTGAACTGGTGAGCTTCGACTGAGGACGATGAGCGGCATGCAAACTTTTTATCGCCGCATGCCCTGGTTCGGTCGTGGACCCTCTCAGCTTCGCCAAGTTCCCCTTCCTCCGCGACGCCGTGGAATATGTCAAGGACCAGGGGGTCACCTTGGAGGACCTGCTGACGCATCAGGCATATCAGTTAGCGAGAGCCAGGGGCAAGGCCCGGGTGATCGATGCGTTGGAGCACGGCGTCATTCAGCTGCGCCCCATGGCCACTGAAGGCGACCGCCTGGAAGAGATACTCTCCTACCCAGTGGCCAGGATATTCGTCTCCGGCGTGAACGAACGCTTCCTCACCAAACGCTATGCTCTGGCCGAGGCCGTGACCATGTATGAGAGGCTGGAGAGGGAGGAGTTGGACGTGGTGGAGGAGGTCGCTTACCAGCTGGACGTCGCGGCCAGCCGTCACGATGAATCGTTGAGGATGCACTTCTCCGATTACCTGCGATACACCTCGCGCCTGCGTAGCAAGGATTGGAAGCTTGTCAACACCGAGGTCAAGGGTGGATACGTCTCGCTCCCTCAATTGAGGTTCGCCAGGGTTCTGCAGCAGGCCCTGCAGGATAAACTGGAGAGCGAGCTGCCCCTGCCGGTCGACGAGGCCATCTTGCAGCCCCTCCAGAGCGATATACGCGAGCTGAAGGAACGCACCGCCATCATGCGGGAGCAGTACAAGGCGGAGGATTTCGGGGCCGTCAGCGTGGATAACTTCCCGCCTTGCATGAAGCACTTCATCGGCATGGCCCAGGCAGGGGAGAACCTCCCTCATTCCGCACGCTTCGCCCTGGTGTCCTTCCTGCATCACATCGGGTTGTCGTCAGATGAGATCCTCAACCTTTTCGCCGTATCACCAGACTTCGATGCCTCCAAGACAAGGTACCAGATCGACCACATCACGGGCGAATCCTCCGGCGTCGAGTACACGCCCCCGGAATGCACGACCATGAAGAGCTATGGCAATTGCGTCGAACCGGATTCGCTGTGCAACAACCCCAAGACCAAGGTGAAGCATCCCCTCACGTACTACCGTATAAAGAACAGGCCGATGAAGGCGCCTAAGGGGGGACCATCTTCCAGATCCTCAGTGCCCTCTGGACAGCGGTGATGTTTCCTACCAGGGCGAACCATATCATCACCAGTTCGAACGCTGACAGGGACACGGGGCCAAGGTCGACCCGCCCCTCGGAGAAGAGGATGAAGACCATTTGCAGCAGAGGGGCGATGGTCAGCAACACCACTCGGTCGGCGCGTCCCAGCAGCCCCGAGTACAGGCGTCCGGCCCCTATGGCCTGGCACTGCGTGCCCATGTAACTGGTCATCAGCATGCCGATTATCGCCAGCATGCCGATGTATGGATCGCACCAGGCGCTGACGGCAACCGCGCCGACCATTATGACGTCGGCATAGCGGTCAAGTACGTGGTCCAAGAGGTCGCCCCTGCGGGACTCTTTGCCGGTGAGCCTGGCGACCTTGCCGTCAAGGGCATCGAAAAGGCCTGAGACTATCACCAGCACCGCCGAGATGGGTAGAAGGAGCTGCCACATGGACGGGCTTAGGAAGATCGCTACCCCGGCCAGGATGGCGAGGGCAAAGGCGATCCATGACACGGTGTTAGGGCTGAATCTGGTAAGGGAACGGGCGATCGGGTCAAGGATGAACTCTACGCTATCCCTCTTGGAATCTAGAACCAGCTCATCACCTCATCGCTCCAGTCGACATTTCCGACCGCATACTTCTCCCTTTCCCCGGCCAGCACCTCCTCGATCGCATCCGCGACCTGTTCGGCGGGCAGTTCCGTGGTGTCGATCTCCACCACCTCGGCGTCGGAATCCACGGCTTCCACGAGGATGACGTCGCATCCCTCAGCCTCGACGTTCTCCCTGACCTTCGCTTCGGCCCATCCGCGGGCGGAGAGGCGCTTGGCAAGCACCGAGGGGCGGCAGCGCAGAACTATGATGAGGTCCACTGACAGGTAATGGGACAGATGGCCTACGACGATGGCGTCGCGGCTTGGCAGCTCCCTATGAATGGCCTCGTCAAGTTCATCGGTGTCCACCTCCAGGCTGCCCCTCTCCTCGTCCAGCACGGTGGTGACCTTTCCCTCTCTCACGATATCCGAGATCTCCACCACTGTATAGCCGCGGATGCGCAAAAGTTCCCCTGCGGTGCTCTTTCCAGTGCCTGGCGTGCCCGTGAGCGCGACCAACATGAAGGGTTGTAGGGCGAGGGGCGATAAAATAGTGGGGATTGGCGCATCAGATGAGGCGTCCACGCAGACCTTCGATGAACGCGCACCTTGACAGTGCGTCGATCCGGTAGGCATCCACCTTCCGGCGGAGAGTGGGGGGATATGTCACTTCGAACTTCAGGCCATGATCGACGTCCATGAGGATCAGCTGTTCGGGCGGGGCAAGGCCAAAGCATCCATCCTCGCCTTCCAGCACGGCCGACACATCGTCAAGGGACGCTCGGCCTAATCCGACCTCCATGATGGCGGCCACCATGCGGCGCACCATGTTGCGGAGGAACTCCCTCCCTCGAACGTCCGCCAGATACGCCCCATCACCTGGAGTTATAGTGAAGGAGTCTATCGTTCTCACGGTCGAACGCCCGTCCGGCTTGCAGAACCCTTTGAAATCGTGTCTTCCCTCGAACAGCGAGGCGCACTCCCTTGCAGCTTCTAGGTCCAGGCCCTCGCAGGGCATCAGGTAGCGGTACCAACGTTGCCTTGCCCTTCGCGGGGAGAACGACTCGGGGACCTCGGCGTAGGCGTAGTAGAGCACGTCCGGCGATTCGGCGTTGAGGGCCTGCAGAAGCGCCCGACGGTCGAACGACGTGGCGAACACGGCGACGTTGCCTAGCGCGCTTACGCCGCGGTCGGTACGGCTGGCGAAGCGGAAGCGCGAGGCCGTGACGGATTCTATCGCCCCTATCCTTCGCAGCGCATCGATCATCTCCGATTCCACGGTGCGTACGCCGGGCTGTCTCTGGGAGCCCATGAAGGCCCTGCCGTCGTATGCAAGTTTCACAGCTGCATGCCAGACCACGGCAGCATTAAGTAGGAATGCACTCTTAAGCCCTCCGACATGCCCGCCTACCGAGTGGTTCTGGTCTCCCCGATGCACGAAGGCAACGTCGGCGCGGTGGCACGGGCCATGGCCAACTTCGGGGTCCATGAGCTCTGCATGGTCGACCCCTGCGCCCTCGGCGATGAGGCGTACAAACGCGCCAAGCATGCAGGCCATATCCTGGATGATGCGAAGGTGACGGATACCTTCGAGGATGCCCTGAAGGACTGCTCCTTCGTGGTCGGCACCTCTGGTAAGGTGACCGAGGGGGAGAAGCACTTCATCCGGATACCCGAGACGCCGCGGTCATTCGCCGAAAAGGCCCGGGACCATGAGGGGCGCATAGCCCTGTTGTTCGGTCCCGAGGACCTCGGTCTGACCCAGGAGCAGCTGGAGAGATGCGATCTGCTGGTCCACATACCCTCATCCGATGAATATCCGGTCCTCAATCTGTCTCACGCCGTGTCAATAGTCTTGTATGAGGTGTTCCTCAACGGGAGGCCCCTCTCACGCCCCACGCCTGCCTCGATGGAGGAGAAGGAGATGCTGTTCGATTTCTTCCACCAGCTCTTGGAGGCCATCGATTACCCTGAGTTCCGCAGGGAGAAGACCGAGGTCATGTTCCGGCGGATGATGGGGCGCGCCATCCCCACCAAATGGGAGTTCTATACCATCATGGGCGTGTTCAGCGACGCGGTCAAGGCGGCCACGGGAAAGAAGCCGAGAAGAGGCTGATCAACGGCGGCCGCGAACCAGATCCTCGATGGTGAGGTCCAGCTCCGCGGCGGCGGCAGAGCGCCATGCCCCATGATGCGTCCCATCGCGTATGCCAGTGATGACCGCCATCACCCTGATGTTATCTCTTATGGACGGGTCCACCCTGGCGCCGAAGATCACTTGTGCGTTAGGGTCCAGCTGCTCGCAGATGCCGTTCAGGACCTTGGTCACCTTGCGAGTGGTGAGGCCCGGTCCGCCGGTGATGTGGATGAGCGCCCCGGTCGCCCCCTCGTAGTCGACCTCGAGAAGAGGGTTGCTGAGGGCGTCCTGTACGGCCCCATCGGGGTCTATGCTCTCGCCATACAGGATGGTGGAGACCCCGCGATGGCCTAGGATGGTCTTCAGATCGGCATAGTCCAGATTGACCAGCGACGGCATTGTGATGGCCTCGACCAGGCCCTTTATGACCTCTGAGATCAACTGGTCCATCACTCCCAGCCCCTGGTCCACGGGAAGGTTGGCCACCATCTCCAACAGGCGGTTGTTGTCCAGCAGGAGCAACATGTCGGAGAATTCGTTCAGTTTCCTGATGCCCCGCCTGGCCACTTCCATGCGATGGCCCCTCTCGAACTCGAACGGCGTGGTGACTATCGATATCACCACGGCATGGTTGCGCTTGGCCTGCTTGGCCACCACGGGCGCAACGCCCGTACCCGTTCCGCCCCCCATTCCTGCGGTGATGAAGACGAGGTCGCTGCCTCTCAGGATGTCGTTGAGAGGCTCTAGTGCATTCTCCATGCACGCCTCCCCGATCTCGGCGATGCCGCCCGCCCCCAGCCCCCTGGTGAGTCCAGCCCCGACCAATAGTCTCCGGTGGGAGTTCACAGCCTGCAGATGGCTCTTGTCGGTATTGATCGCAACCGTCTCCACCCCCTGGATGCCCATGGACATCAGGCGGTTCACGCTGTTGCAGCCGCCGCCTCCGCAGCCTATCACGTGGATCCTGAGCTGGGCTGACTCAGCGCTCAGTTCGATCTCCGAATTCCGTCGATCCACCATATCCCTTGAGCAACGATCAGTGCATCTCTTCCATGGCTCGGCTGATCCTCTTCCTCGTATACTCTCTGACGGCATTTCGGATGGCGTCATCGATGGAGACGGAATCTCCGTCCCTGACCAGGCATTCCAGCTCGACCACGTTGCCCTTGGGAAGCTCCACCGTCACCCGCTCTATGTGATCCGGAGTGAAGTGCATGTCCACGAAGCTGTCAATGGCGGCGCGTATCGCATCGGATATTGTGGAGTATTTACCGTCCCTTACCAGACGGTCAAGGGCGCTCACCTTGTCGCTCGGGATTCTGATAGTGATCCTTTCAGTTTCGCTCATGTCAAGCCTCTTTTAGGGCTCTGTCCGACGATTCAAGTATTTTCGTCGGACAATCGTCATAATGCAGTCATGAGTATATAACGATTAATGCAAGAACGAAGACCGGAGCCAGAGCCCCACGGGCCGTCCAGGCGAGGCATGATGCAAGCTCTCGTCATCCATAAAAAGCTTGTACTGCAAAGGCGCCTCAGGCCATAGAGGGGGCGGCGCGCCGACCTCGATTTTATAATGCGATTTGCAATATATTGTCTAAGGATAAAGCTATATAAAGGCATTTAAATACCTTGGCTGGTGACGCGATGGCCAAGATGAAGATCGAGAACGTGGTCGCCTCCACCGCCCTGAGGGATGACCTTGACCTGCAAGCCATAGCCCTTGCTCTGGAGGGCGCAGAGTATGAGCCGGAGCAGTTCCCCGGTCTCATCTACAGGCTCAAGGAGCCCAAGACCGCGACCCTACTGTTCCGAAGCGGCAAGGTGGTTTGCACCGGCGCCAAGACGATAGACGATGTCAGGGTGGCGATCCGCAAGGTGGCGAAGCAGATAGAGAACGCTGGGATCGAGGTTGACCTGGATCCGCCCATCGTGGTGCAGAACATAGTCGCATCCTCCGATCTTGGGCAAGAGATCAACCTCAACGCGATCGCCATATCCCTTGGACTGGAACGAGTGGAGTATGAGCCGGAGCAGTTCCCTGGACTGGTATACAGGCTCGATAAGCCCAAGGTGGTGCTCCTGCTGTTCGGCTCTGGCAAGTTGGTTTGCACCGGCGCCAAAGAACCGCACATGGTCGAGGAGGCCGTGGAAAAGGTCTCGGAGGAGCTGCGGGCGGCAGGACTGATACGCTGAGCCTACCCATATTCGATGACCACATCCATCTGAGGCCGGACGGCCGAGGGGTGGACGCCATGGCCGACTACGCCCGGGCGGGCGGCACCCATGCCATGCTGGTCCACAGCCCCTATCCTATGGTGCCCATCCGCAATGCCGATGATTTTCGATCTTCCTACGATATAACGTTGCGTCTTGCCGCTGCCGTAAACGCCTCTCAGACGGCCAAGGTGTTCGTCGCGGTGGGGCCATACCCTGTCCTGCTGCTAGAGCTGGTGGAAAGGCATGGGCTGGAGAAAGGCGTCGAGATCATGAGGGAAGGCATGGAGATCGCCCAGCATCATGTTCTAGAGGGGAGGGCGACGGCCATCGGAGAAGTGGGAAGGCCGCACTTCCCAGTGGACGACGAGATCTGGGAAGCGTTCAATGACATTCTCATCTATGGCATGGAGCTCGCCAGGGAGGCTTCCTGCCCCGTCATCCTCCACACGGAAAGCGCGACGCCTGGGGTAATGGAGGAGTTGGCCGGGATGGCCGATAAGGCCGGCCTTGCCAGGGACAGGGTCGTCAAGCACTACTCACCTCCTCTGGTGGAACCTGATGAGAACCACGGCCTTATCCCTTCAGTCCTTGCCAGCAGAGAGGCGGTGCGCACAGCCCTCTCCAAGGGGGGGCCGTTCCTGATGGAGACCGACTTCCTGGACGATCCATCAAGGCCAGGGGCGGTGATGAATATAAACACCGTACCAAAGCGGACGAAGGCTCTCCTCGCTTCTGGATCGATGACCGAGGAGGCCGCTTGGAAGATACACAAGGAGTTGCCGGAAAAGGTCTATGGGATCGCCATCGAGCCGTGACGTTCAGCGGCGAATGGCGAAGTCGTCGAACTGTCCTAGGTAATCGGACCAGGTTATCTCTACGCTGTCGACCCGGGCGGCGGGGTGCTCCTCCCTGAGCTGCCTTACCACCTCCTCGATGTCCTCACGCTCTCCTTCAAAGACCGCAGACACCGATCCATCGCTGAGGTTGCGGACCCATCCGGTTACCCCCCGTCGCTTGGCGAAGTCAACGGTGTATGCACGAAAATACACCCCTTGCACCAGGCCGTGAAACCTTGCTTCCGCTCTCACTTTCATGCTCTGGCCATTAATATGGAAGAATAAAGAGATTTTTATGACATTTAATGTACTTTTCAATATTATTTAATACCTAAAATCACGATTACGAGAGTTAAGGGATGCACTATGAGATCTTTGGTCGAAGAAGCACTGGCTAAGGAAGGCCTTGTTCCTGAACCTAAAGTAATGGTACCTTCAGCCAGAATGACCTTTGAGGGGTCCAGCGATGCCGACGCCGAGCTGATGGAGGTCTTGAGAAAGCTAAGAACCAATGTCAAGATCATCGGTTGCGGCGGAGGGGGATGCAACACCATTGACCGCATCATGCAGGAGGGCATCGCGGGCGCCGATATCTATGCCGCCAACACCGATGCCCAGCACCTTCTCGCGGTGAGAGCACCGCACAAGATCCTGCTTGGCCGCCGTTCCACCCGCGGCCTGGGAGCGGGTGCTCTACCCCAGGTCGGAGAGGAGGCCGCTAAGGAAGCGGAGGATGAGGTGCGCAAGGCGATGGCAGAGGCCCACATAGTATTCGTGACCGCAGGAATGGGAGGCGGAACGGGTACGGGTGCAGCGCCGTACGTCGCGAAGATCGCGAAGGACATGGGCGCGCTCACGGTCGCCGTGGTCACATACCCGTTCAAGGCCGAGGGTACGATCCGCTCCGAGAACGCCGAATGGGGCCTGGAGCGGTTGCGTAACGCCGCTGACACCGTCATAGTCATACCTAACGACAAGCTCCTGGAGATCTGTCCTCGCCTTGCCCTTAACGCGGCCTTCAAGGTGGCCGACGAGGTGCTGGTCAGGGCCATAAAGGGCATCACGGAGCTCATCACCAAGCCTGGCCTGGTCAATCTGGACTTCAACGACCTCAAGACCATCATGAAGGGTGCTGGCGTCGCCATGATCGGTCTGGGCGAGTCGAGCGGTGACTCGGACGACCGTGCCGTCGACGCCATCAACGATGCGCTCAACTCCCCGCTACTGGATGTCGATATAAGCGGGGCGACTGGCGTCCTCGTCAATGTCGTTGGTGGAGGAGATATGACCATATCTGAAGCGGAGAAGGTTGCTGACATCATCCGCTCCAAGGTATCATCCGACGCCCGCATAATATGGGGAGCAGCGGTGGACCCGACGCTGGAGAACAGGATACGCGTGATGGTGGTGATCACTGGAGTATCGTCCAAACAGATCCTGGGCCGGCAACCGGGCAGCAATCGCCTGAGCGACACGGAGGTCGACATCGTCAAATAGGCTCTGAGAAAAGAGAGCGGTGCATCCCGGCCGCACATCGTCGAGGTGGCGGCCTCTCATCCCCTGCGGAACCTATCAGCCATTTCCTGAACAGGGCCTTCCAGGCTTTGCCATTTTACATCTCGTCCGCAAAGATTTAAAATCAACAATGCATGTTAGCCCTCGCCTGGGCAGGTCAGCAGTATCAGTGCTGGGTTTAGCCCAGGGGGGACTTGTCATGAAATCATTCCTCAGCGACGCCATATCCCGAGCTGGTACACAGAGTGGGGACGTGGGCCCGACCTACCAAGAGTACTCCGCCGCAGACCAGGAGCTCCTGAGGGTACTCGAGAGCCTGAAGACCAACATCAAGATCGTCGGATGCGGAGGCGGAGGTAGCAACACTATAGATCGCCTCTCCGAAGTGGGCATCGCGGGCGCCGATATCTATGCCGCCAACACCGATGCCCAGCACCTTCTCGCGGTGAGAGCACCGCACAAGATCCTGCTTGGCCGCCGTTCCACCCGCGGCCTGGGAGCGGGTGCTCTACCCCAGGTCGGAGAGGAAGCGGCGAGAGAGGCCGAAGAAGACCTAAGGAAGGTACTGAACGGAGCGGACATCGTATTCGTGACCGCAGGAATGGGAGGCGGAACGGGTACGGGTGCAGCGCCGTACGTCGCGAAGATCGCGAAGGACATGGGCGCGCTCACGGTCGCCGTGGTCACATACCCGTTCAAGGCCGAGGGTACGATCCGCTCCGAGAACGCCGAATGGGGCCTGGAGCGGTTGCGTAACGCCGCTGACACCGTCATAGTCATACCTAACGACAAGCTCCTGGAGATCTGTCCTCGCCTTGCCCTTAACGCGGCCTTCAAGGTGGCCGACGAGGTGCTGGTCAGGGCCATAAAGGGCATCACGGAGCTCATCACCAAGCCTGGCCTGGTCAATCTGGACTTCAACGACCTCAAGACCATCATGAAGGGTGCTGGCGTCGCCATGATCGGTCTGGGCGAGGCCGACGAAGAGGACCGTGTGGAAGCCGCGGTCAACGAGGCCATCAACTCCCCGATGATCGACGTGGACATCTCTGGCGCCACTGGCGCGCTGGTCAATGTCACCGGCGGAGAGAACATGAGCATCGCCGAAGCCGAGAAGGTCGCAGAGATCATCCAATCCAAGATCTCGCCCAATGCCCGCCTGATATGGGGTGCGGCCGTCGACCCGTCCCTGCGTGAGACCGTAAGGGTCATGGTGGTCATCACTGGAGTAAAGTCCAAGAACATCATCGGGCCGCAAAGGGAGCGGGCTTCCAAAGTCGTAGACGTCGACTTTATTAAGTAGATGTCTTTAACCATAGGAACTCGTAAGGCCTGAGGTGGACGGACATGGACATTGTCGACAAGTCCTGGGAGATCCAGCATGACATCGAGGAGCGGGCCAAGAGGCTCGGCAAAGGCAAGTACGGCAGAGTCTTCAAGATGGCCCGTAAGCCCACCACCGACGAGTACATCAAGGTAATGCAGATCACCGGCCTAGGGTTGATACTGATCGGGGGTTTGGGATTTCTGATATACTTCCTGATGAACGTACTGCCTGGGTACCTCGGCTGAGTTCGATCCACCTGGACTGATAAACATGACTCAAGACTTTCAAACCGCGTCATCCTCCAAGGAGGCAGCGGCATGATATCGTTCGTTGGCAAGGGAGAGGACAGCAAGGTTCCTGCCTCTTCATCGGTCAGCTGGAATTTTCAGCTGATGTGCAGGGACCCTGCCAAGAAGAAGGTACGCATGAAGGTCAGCATTGCCCAGGACCCCGCAGATGCGGCGGAATGGAGCATCCGCCTCTATGACGCGTCCAACTCCTCCCTCTACGACAACCACTCTTCGCGGTCCACCGAAGAGTTCGAGTTCTTCCTTGAAGGGGCAAAGCCTAAGGAGCTTCGGTTGGAAGCCCACGCTCCCATCGGTTCGTCCTATAAGGACCGCGTGACGGTCACCCTATCGGCTTGCCTTGTGGAGGCACCCTCCGAGTGTGACGCCATTCAGTTCTCGGCTGAGGCAAGGCAGTCCATCCTGGCCCTTAAAACGTCCATAGGCCATGAGAAGGACGTCGCCGATGCCATCGCCAGCAGGACCAAGGGAGTTGAGTCCGACATCGCGGCGATACTCTCACCCACCACCCTTCGTGGCTATGTGCTCATCGAGGGAATGAACACCGAGAGACTGCGCCAGACCGTGAAAGGCGTGCGCAAGGCCCATAGCTTCGTAGATGGAGAGATGCAGATAGGCGAGATCGATCACTACCTTGCACCCAAGCCTCTCGTGTCCGGCATCACCGAGGGCGACGTTGTCGAACTGGTCGCTGGACCGTTCAAGGGAGAGAAGGCGAGAGTGCAGCATATCGATGAGGCCAAGGAAGAGATCACGGTAGAGCTGTTCGAGGCGATGGTTCCCATCCCAGTGACGGTGAGGGGAGACCACGTCCGCGTGCTTGAGAAGGACAGATAATCACTAGGATGACGATAAAGAAAGGTGTTCAATATGGCAGATACTGTTGAAGTGCTCGTAGAAGGCGGAAAGGCCACCCCTGGCCAGCCGCTCGGTCCCGCCCTCGGACCATTGGGTGTGAACATACCCAAGATAGTCGCGGAGATCAACAACAAGACCAAGGCGTTCAACGGAATGAAGGTCCCGGTCAAGATCATCATCGACTCCAAGACCAAGGACTTCGAGATCAAGGTAGGTACGCCACCCACCACCTCGCTCATAACCAAGGAGCTGGGGATCGAGAAGGGCTCTGGTTCCTCCAAGTCCGTCAAGGTCGGAAACCTCACCATGGACCAGGTCGTGAAGATCGCCCAGATGAAGGCCGATTCGCTCATGGGGAAGGATCTCAAGAAACAGGTTCTCGAGATCATCGGCACCTGCACGTCAATGGGCGTCACCATCGAAGGAAAGGAGCCTAAGGCGATTCGCGCCGATATACTGGCTGGAAACTACGACCAGCACTTCGCCTGAAAGGGCGAAGTTAAACCTCTCCCACAAAGTTTAAAAAGCATATCCTAGTTTAGGGCTTCGCACTGTAGGAGAGCCTTGGCTCACTTGCACTACAGGAGGTATATGATTGGTAGATAAGTCCATTATTGCGGCCGTCAAGAAGGCCTTAGAGTCCTCTCCAAAGAGGAACTTCAAAGAGTCTGTTGACTTGGCCATTAACCTCAAGGACGTGGACCTGTCAGTTCCTAAGAACAGGATCCAGGAAGATATTATTCTGCCTCACGGTCGTGGCAAGCCCTTGAAGGTTTGTGTGATAGGCAGCGCCGAACTGGTCGCCAAGGCCAAGGACGTTGCTGACCTTATCATAACCCCAGAGGAGCTCGGCAAGATAGCCGACGACCGGAAACAAGCCAAGAAGGTGGCCTCTCAGGTAGACTATTTTATCACAGAGGCACCGCTCATGCCCCAGATAGGTAAGAGGCTCGGTATCGTTCTCGCTCCGCGAGGCAAGATGCCAAAGCCCATACCTCCAGGAGCCGACCCTGCTCCCATGATCGAGGCGCTCAGAAAGACCGCTTCCATCCGCAGCAGGGACAAGAAGACCTTCCAGGTCGCCGTTGGCACTGTGGACATGACGCCCGAGGAACTTGCAGAGAATATCGACGCAATCCTTAAGAGGGTAATAAGCAAGCTAGAGAAAGGAAAGATGAACATCGAATCGGCCTATGTCAAGACGACCATGGGCCCAGCGGAGAAGGTGCTGTAAGGAGGTTTCATATGGCACACGTCGCAGCATGGAAAAAGGACAAGGTGAAAGAGATCACCGAATTGATGGTGACCAGTCCTGTAGTTGCCATAGTGGACGTTCATGGCATACCTTCACCGCAGATGCAGCAGATGAGGCAGGGAATGAGGGCCAAGGACGCCAAGGTCCTCATGACCCGTAATAATCTCATGCTCCTCGCCATCGATGAGGCCGCCAAGCAAAGGCCAGGCCTCGAAAAGCTCAAGCCTTTGGTGGGCGGGCAGTGCGCCGTCGTGGCCACTCCCATGAATCCGTTCAAGCTGTTCCGCCAGATGGAATCCACCAAGGCAAAGGCGGCTGCAAAGCCTGGGGACATCGCGCCCGAGGACATTGCGGTCAAGGCGGGAGAGACGCCTTTCAAACCCGGTCCCATCGTAGGTGAACTGCAGAAGGCTGGGATACCTGCCGCTATAGAGGGTGGCAAGATCGTCATCCGCAAGGACAAGGTCCTGGTGGAGAAGGGCGAGAAGGTCTCGGAGGAACTCGCGAAGATCCTCCCCAAGCTGGAGATCCTGCCCATGACGATCGGCATGGACCTCATGGGAGCCTTTGAGGACGGTGTCCTCTACAGCAGGGAGGTACTGAACGTACCGGCCGATTACTATCCGTCCCTATTGGCGACCGCAGCCAGGAACGCAATCGCTCTCGGCGTAAGCATCGCATATCCGACCCCACAGACCATCACTCCGCTGTTGGTCAAGGCATATCGCGAGGCGAATGCTGTCAGCATGAAGGCTGCCATCCCCACGCGGGATAACATCAAGCTTCTCCTAGCAAAGGCCAACGCAGAGATGTTGGCCATAGCCTCTCGCATTCCAGGGCTTGAGGATGAAAGGCTGAAGCAGCAGATGGCCGCACAGGTCGCTGCAGCGCCGGCCCCAGAGGAGAAGAAGGCCGAAGAGAAGAAAGATGAGGATAAGCCCGAGGTCAGCGAGGAAGAAGCCGCTGCAGGCCTTAGTGCTCTATTCGATTGAACAATACTAATGGAGGAATATAAATGGAATATGTATACAGCGCCTTGGTACTTCACGCCGCTGGTAAGACTATCGACGACGATGCGATCGCCAATGTCCTGAGGGGAGCTGGCATGGAGCCTGACCCCGCCAGGATCAAGGCCGTGACCGCTTCCCTTGAGGGGATCAACATCGACGAGGCCATCGCCTCCGCCGCTGTAGCCCCTGTCGCCGCCGCCCCGGCCGCCGCTCCCGCCGAGGAGACGAAAGAGGCTCCCAAGGAAGAAGAGAAGAAGCCCGAGGTCAGCGAGGAAGAAGCCGCTGCAGGCCTCAGCGCACTGTTCGACTGAACGCAGAGCGCTTGCAGCGGGCCCTGGAAAAGGTTCTTCGCCTTTATCCCGCCGGCCTCACAACGGGCCTCGCGCCCCCTTTCCAACACCCTTTTCCCTTTCTTTTCACCATCATTCGGCTCCAGCGGTCAGCTCCGTGGGATTTAAGAGCCAGAAGGTGGTTCGCTACACGATAGCATGAAATTGATAGACCTCTATCGAATGGCCATCCGCGAGGGGATGGCCGCAGACCCTCGGAGAGGCCCTGAACTGGACAGACTGCTGGAGCAGACCAGTGAGGCCTACGCCGGGCTGCAGGGGAGTGATAAGGAGGCGTTCGACCGTGACTCCCTATGGAATCCCTATGCGGACAGCCGCATCGTGTATGGGGATCCCGACACCGAGGTCCGTTCGATCATGTGGGGGATCGACATCAGCACCCCCGAGCTATTGCTAGCCGACCGACTGCGCGAGAAGGGGAGAAGGATCGACGCCGTCATCAGTCATCATCCCAGGGGGAGGGCGGGCGCAAGCCTGCATCACATGGTGCGCATGCAGGGGGACATCATGGAAGACTGGGGAGTCCCGATCACCGCCGCGGAATGCATCGTGGACCCACGGGCCAGGGATGTTATGTGCGCAACGCATTCGGCCAATCATCTGCAGGCTCGCGACGCCGCTGCACTGCTCGACATACCGCTCATGTGCCTGCACCAGCCAGCCGACCTCCTGGGACAGCGCTTCATGACCAACTACCTTGAGGAGGCGGCGCCCTACCGGGTAGGCGACATCATCGATGAGATCCTGCGGCTGCCAGAGTATCAGTTCATGGCAAGGGAGTGCAACCCTCCCGAGATATTCGTAGGAGACAAGGACAAGAGAGCCGGGAAGGTGGTGGTCAAGTTCGCCGGCGGCACGGCCGGCCCCAAGGAGATGTATGAGCATCTTTCCCGGGCAGGCGTCGGTACCGTGGTGTGCATGCATGTTCCGCAAAGCCATATAGAGGAAGCGAGAAAGAACCATGTGAACCTCGTGGTGGCAGGCCATATGGCATCCGACTCGCTGGGGACCAATTTGATCGCAGATCGCTTCGAGATGAACGGTGTCGACATCATACCCTGCTCAGGGTTCATCAGGGTGAGGCGCACTTGAACGGACGCTATGGAAGCTCCAAGGTGCTGAAGGACCCCGCCAAGCTGTCCTTCGACTACGTGCCGGAGAGGCTGGTCCATAGAGAGGGTCAGATGGAACGGCTCCGGATGATCTTCCGCCCGGTCCTGGAGAGCGGAGTCTCCCAGACCGCCCTGCTGATGGGGGATGTCGGGACGGGGAAAACGGCGACCTCGAAGCGCTTCTGCCTCGATCTCATAAGGGAAGGGAACGAACGCGGCCGCCCGATGGACTTCGTGGTGGTGAACTGCCGTCAGCGCAACACCGCCGCCTCGGTGCTGCTCCGACTCGTGACGCACTTCGATGAACGATTCCCGGATAGGGGATTCAGCACCATGGAGATGTTGCGCGCCCTGCGAAAGCATCTGGAGAGCCGCAAGCTGCACCTGGTGGTGGTGCTGGACGAGGCGGATGTGTTGCTACGTCGAGGAGCAGGGGACCTCATCTACCAGCTGTCTCGGTTCGACGAGGAGAAGATAGGAGGGAGGGCCTCGATGTCCTTGATACTCATCTCGCAGAAGTATCTGCTGGACCTGCTCGATCCTGCCTCCCTTTCCACGTTCAGGCGGGCGAACGTGATCCGATTCGATCGATATGAAACGGCCGAACTGCGGGACATAATAGCCGATCGTGTGGATCTGGCCTTCTATCCGGGCACTGTTCCGGATGAGAGCATAGACCTGATCGCCGACATATCCGCAGAGTTCGGAGATGCCAGGTTCGCCATAGAGATCCTAGAGAAGGCCGGCATGCTGGCCGAGGAAGAAGGAGAGGATCAGGTGACGGCCGAGCATGTACGCGCCGCCAAGGCGTTCACCTACAGCGTGGTCACGCGATCCAAGATAGAGGATCTCGACATACAACGCCAGCTCGTGCTGCTGGCCACCGCCAGGGCGATGAGGGATCGTGCCTACGTCACCACGGGGGACGTGGAGAGGATGTATCATGTCGTGGCCGAGGAATACGGCCAGCGGCCCCGCGGCCATACGCAGTTCTGGGCCTACGTGCAATCGATCGCCGGACAGGGTTTGCTCGAGACGAAGGTGTCCGGGGACCCGTCGGGAGGACGGACCACCTACATCTCCATACCAGACATCCCAGTGAAGGTGTTGAGCGAGATGCTGGAAGAGGTTCTCTCAAGGGCAGAGGACAGGGGCTGATCGCTGCTCAAGCATGGCATGCATAGAGCGTGAAGCCCTGCCGATGGCATTGAGGCATGACCTCGAATGCCGAGGCCCTTGGGAAGCGGCGGAGATGCCCGATGGGGCCCGCGCGCACCCGGCATCAGGCTCCGCCGAACCATGTTGGACGCGCATCGCATGAGCGCCTCGTTATCACTGTGCGCTTTTTCGCGAACATCTCCAATCGACGCTGCGATGATGGGATGCCGCTTTGCTTCCAGCCCTGGAACAGTTCTCCGCAGGGAAGCGTTCGGATGCAGTCGTTTATCCACACGTTGCCGACCTCCAGCCTTTTGGCCAAGGACTCCCCGGCATCATAGTCGGAGGTCCATATGGTGGCGCCCAGGCCGTACGGCGTGTCGTTAGCCAGCTGGATCGCCTCTTCGTCGTCCTTCACCGCCTGTATCGGGCAGACCGGACCGAAGGTCTCTCTGCGCACGACCTCCGACCGCTGGTCCTGCACCGTCAGCACGGTAGGCTCGTAGAAGAACCCGGGCCCCTCCCAGTCGCGGCCTCCATGGAGCAGCTCGGCACCATTGGCCACGGCGTCCCTCACCACGCGATCGACCTTCCGCCTTGCCTCCTCCCTTATGAGCGGTCCAACGTCTTCCCGGCGCAGCCCGGCCGCGATATCGACCACACGTTCCGTCAGCTCGCTGGCCACCTCCTCATGGACGAAGACCCTCTTGATGCGAATGCATATCTGTCCCGCCCTGGCGAAACTGCCAGATGCGATCCCCCTGGCCGCCATCTCCAGATCGGCATCCTCCCTCACTATTGCAGCGTCGTTGCCCGAGAGTTCCAGTATGAGCGGCATGACCCCGGCTCGGGCGGCGATGTCCTGCCCGGCCTCCATGCTGCCCGTGAACACCAGAGCGTCGAAGCCCGACGTCACCATCTCTCGGCCCACCGACGGCCCCCCCACCACCGATGGATAGAGGTCCTCTGGATAGCCGGCCTCATGTATCAGTCGGGAGATCCGCAGGCCTGACAGGGTGGACAGTTCGGAGGGCTTATACACGAAGCCGTTTCCGACTAGCAGTCCCGGTATGGCGGAGATCATGGTCTGCCAGAAGGGAAAGTTCCACACCCCTATGTGGCCTATGACGCCATGAGGGAGCATCTCGATACGCGCCGTGCTGCCCTTCCATGCCGCCGGGTCCAATGGGAATTCCTCCCTCCATCCTTCGTACTCCCGGACATAATGCTCGATCCCGTTCACGGCGCTGCCATAGGAAGCTGCGATGACCTCCCGTGGGAAGCCGCACTCCAGATGGATTAGGTCGACGACCTCGTCCTTGGCCTTGCGGCACACGCTGCCGAGCTCCCGCACCATGGCGATGCGGTCCTCCCTGGTGGTTCTCTGGAACCAATCCCTCTGAGCCCGCCGGGCACGTTGCAACGCCTCCCTGATCTCGGTTGAAGAAGCTTCCTCCATCTCCTTGATCATGCTCCCGTCGAGCGGGCTGATGCTGCGGACTGTCATCGGGCCTTCATGGGGTCAAACCTATTATTACCTCTTCCGAACCGAGCAAATGATTTTAGCTATCCCCTGAGCTACTGGGAGGCAATGAACCGAACTCCCCTCCATCCTGCCCACGTCGCCCTTGGCGCACGCCTTGTGGATTTCGCCGGATGGGAGATGCCTATACAATACACGACCATCCTGGAAGAGCACCGGGCGGTGCGCGAGGCGGCTGGCCTTTTCGACGTGTCCCATATGGGCGACCTGATCGTCCGCGGACCGGGCGCCGAAGATGGTCTCCGTAGCCTCATGACCAACGACATAAAGGGGCTTCCAGAGGGTAAGGGGATCTACAGTCACCTGTTGGATGACCAGGGGCACATCATCGATGACACCATGACGTTCCACATGCTGCCAGGGACCTTTCTGCACATCCCCAACGCCGCCACCACCCCCAGTGTTCGCCGATGGATCGAAGAACGGATATCGGCCGAGGTCATCGACGTCTCCGAGCAGGCGGCCGCCCTGGCTCTGCAAGGCCCTAGGTCCGCGGCCATACTGCAGCACCTGACCGGGTCGGATGTGCAAGGGCTGAAACGGATGCACGGGAACTTCATGACCCTGAACGTCGACGGGGCCGATGGGAAGGCGTTCCTCCCTGATGTCCTCGACATCGATGCACCATCCGAGGGAGTGCAGGCATATGTGACGCGAAGCGGCTACACCGGCGAGGACGGGTTC